>JADMIO011826968.1_pt1 | contig 73690 bp, 50 predicted proteins | sample 8958161 | NCBI WGS metagenome assembly JADMIO01 (sample SAMN16585339, study PRJNA669376) | soil metagenome | isolation source: Crop rotation soil | place: USA: Cullars Rotation, Alabama | collected 2011
GGCCGCGACTTCAAGTCACGTGAATTCCAAGCTTCGGATCCCACTGTGCTGGAAAGAGGCATGGCTCTTCAAGAGAAAAGACAGAAGAGAGAAGAAAAAAGCAGGACGCTTCCTACTCCTCTTTCCTATCTCCGAGTTTCCTATTTCCCAGTGCCACCCCGACCGCCACGGCGGCCGCGCCGGCGGCGAGTGTCATCAACAGGCGCCCGGCCGGCGTTCGCTGCCGCGCGTGGGCGGCGTCGTGACCATTGCTGCGACCAGTGAGGAGCTCCGGGACGTCCGGCTCGTCGTGCACTTCGAGATGATCGTCGATCGCGCGCACACCGCGCGTGGAACGAATCGCCGAGCGCACGGCCCGCGCCTCCTCGGCCAGCACCGGACCTTCCAGATGGATCGTGCCGTCGGATGCAACCACGTGAATGGCACGCGGATGCGCGGTGGCATGACCCAGGCGTGCGCGTGCGCGCTCGACGAGTATGTCGTCGGGATCGCCGTCACGCATCAGCGACGACCGCACGCCGGCGATGACGCCGCTGGTACGGTTTCTCAGATCATGCACACCGACGCGCGCGGCCTTGCGCATTCGGCGAACGAGCCGCGCCGACTTGTCGCGCGCACGCACGCGCCGGCTTCTGCCGCGATCAGGGTCGAAGAAATACATCAGCCCCGCGCCCAGCGCACCGGCGGTCAACGAGAACACTTTCATGGTACCTCCCCGAAATATTGCCCGGAACCGATCGCCACGTGGCTCCCGGTGAAGACTCAACGGCCGTACTCCTGAATTGGATAGAGCGGGTCCATGGCGGCGGTTTCCTCAATTGCGCACGCCGCTGCATATTCGAGGACTCGGAATCGTTTCCACGCATCCCACGTTCGCATGACGCCCACGATCACGCTCGACGCGCATCCACTGCTGGATGCACGCGCGTTCACAACCCGGTTCGACGCCCCACTCGACGCGCTGCCCTCGCCGGAGTGGCTGCGCGACCTGCTGCGGCTGGACGCTCCGGCGCCGGTAACATCGAGCGACGAAACGCGTGGGCATGTGCGTGACCTTCTACGTCATGGCGGCTACAAGCCCACCGGCCGCGGCAAGCCGGCATCGGAGTACCTGCTCCGCGCAGCCGGCGAGAATTCGCTGGGCTCGATCAACGCCGCGGTGGATGCGTGCAATGTGGTCTCGCTGCATAGCGGCATTCCCATCAGCCTCGTCGATCTGGACCGTGCACACGCTCCGCTGCGCATCGGCATCGCCGGGCCCGGCGACCGCTACATCTTCAACGCGTCCGGACAGGAGATCGATCTGGAAGGACTCCTCTGCCTGTTCGATGCCGAGGGTCCCTGCGCCAACGGCGTCAAGGATGCGCAGCGCACCAAGACGCACGCCGGCACCACGTATGCGCTCTCGGTACTCTGGGGCGTGCGCGCCGACACGGCACTGGTGGATGCGGCGCTGGCATGGTACTGCGCGATCATCCAACAGCTCGGCGGGCACGTCGAAACGCTCACGCTTTCTCCTCACTAGCATTCGTTCGTCGCTATGTCCCCCATGATGCGCGGCATCGCACTGCTTGCACTCCTCTTCGTTGTGGCCGGCTGCGGCAAGAGCAGCAGTCCGGACAGCGGTCCGTCGGCTGCGGCGCCCCCTGCCGGGCCCGCCTTCGGCAAGAGCGACACGTCGCTGCGCGCGGCATTCCGGAAGCTGGAAGCGCGCATCGGCGGCAAGCTGGGCATCGCGGCGATCAACCTGGAGTCCGGCTGGAGAACCAGCTATCGGGGCGATGAAACGTTTCCGCTGGCGAGTGTGGGGAAGCTGCCGATGGCCATCGTGCTGCTCAGGAAGGTAGACTCCGGCGCATGTCGTCTGGATTCGCAGGTGACGTTGACAGCCGCCGATCATGCCCCCGGCCATAGCCTGCTCTTCCGCGCGGCCATGCAATCCGGCGGACGCACCACCGTGCATGCCCTGCTGGAGGCAATGCTCATCTACAGCGACAACACTGCCTGCGATTACATCCTCAAGCTGATCGGCGGCCCGAAGGTCGTGCGCGCCTTCATGAAGAAAATCGGCCTGCCGCACATCAACGTGGCGCATTCCGAACGCGATCTGATCCTGCTGTGGGCCGGCGTCGATCCGGCGTCGAGCAATGCCGCGTGGACACGCGCGAAGGTGTATGCCTGCGTCAATGCGGCGGGCGACTCCGGGTGCAAACGGGCGGAGCGGGCGCTGGTGAATGATCCGGCGGACGCTGCGCCGCCGAAGGAAATGGCGCTGCTGCTGCAACTGGTGCACAGCGGGGAACTGTTGAGCGAGCGATCGAACGATACGCTGCTGGCGATGATGGCACGGGCGATGACCGGCAGGGCGCGCATCCCCGCGCTGCTTCCGGAGGGCACTCCGGTTGCGCACAAGACCGGCACCATCGGATCGACAACGAACGACGTGGGCCTGGTGCATCTGCCCGCGGGAGGCCGCCCGCTCGCGATCGCCGTCTTCGTGAAGGCCGCGCGCGGACGCCTGAAGGATCGCGAGCAGATTGTCGCAGAGGCAACACAGCTCGTCTACCAACGGGCAAGCGCGCGGTAGGAGGAAGAGCGGAAAGCAGAGAGCTGAAAGCGGAGAGCCGATCTCACTCAGCTCTCCGCTTTCAGCTCTCTGCTTTCCGCTCTCTGCTTTCGATTGCTCAGCCGACGGGAGCAATGACGTGGTTGTACACCTCGGCCACCGTCACGTTCGGCTTCGGCAGATTGAGGTTCTGCAGCGCGGGTCCGAGACGCGACTGGAAGAATGCCTCGAACGCTGCCTGCGATTCCCACAGATCGACCACTCGCCATCCGCCTTCCATTGGCCCGGCAAAGTGGGCAAGGGCGCCCTCGGCAGGCCCGCCGTCCAGACCGATCGCTACGCCAACTTCGTCGTAATGCTGCTGTGTGACGCCGGGAAACTCAAGGATGAATCCGATAGCCATGACGATAACCTCCGATTGACGATGGTGCGCAGGGTTCGGGCCAATGCGCGGATGTTGTTGCGCTTGCACACCAATACGTCGGCGACGCTCGATTGGATTTCCGCTCAGCGCTGGAACAGGATCATCTCCTCCTTCGTCTCCGAACCGCTCACCAGGCGTGCGATGTAGGTGCCGTTCGGCAGGCCCGCGGTCTTCGCGCCATCGCCGATCGACATGCTGTAGGTGCCACGCTCCAGCGTCGCGTTCACGAGCGTCGCCACCGGACGCCCCAGCACGTCGTGGAGCGTGAGCGTCACCGGCGTGCTCGTGGCCAGCGTGAACTCGAGCTGCGCGACCGAGCGCACGGGATTCGGCACACACGCCAGGCGATCGAGATGATGGGCCCCTGTCTCCACGTCGCCGCTGGAGCCGCTGTCGAGCACGACGTTCTCATCGCCGGGCAGCGAGATGGTGTAGAAGAAATAGCAGATCATCATCTCGTCCAGCGTGGACTCTCCCCACGCCACGAACTTCGGCGGCGAGTTCGGATTGTTCTCATTGCTGGTGGTGTTGTCGTACATCGACTCCACCACGAGCAACGAACCGGCCGGAACCATCACGAGCTTCTTGAACGTATAGCCGCCCTGCCAGTGGAAGTCCCAGTCCCTGATCCACACGAACGGGATCGTGTCGCCGTTGGGCTTCACGCAGTACGCCTTCATCTCGCGTCCCAACAAGTGCATGTGCGGCGCCACGGCCAGCACGCTCACGTCGTATGGCACGGGATACTCTGCGCGAAAGCGCTTGGTGATGTACGGCGGGATGAGAAAGGGACCGTTGGTCAATGTGGCCGGGTCCATCGCGAACTGCATCACCGGACGCATCACCGGCGCGGGCTTGGCGAAGAAGATGTTGACGGTGGACTGATCGGTTTCCTCGTGATCGACCGGCGCATAGTGAATCTGGATCACGAGATCGGAGTGCTTGTACATCTTCTGCGAGAGCCCGGGCGGCAGCAGACGCGGCGTGGCGCCCGGTGCCCATGGGAAGAACGTGCCCACCGCATCGAAGCCTGGTCCGCCGAAGCTGGTATAGCCGGGACCGGGATCGGCCGCATCGCGCGCGCGCGCCGCGCCGGAGGTATCCAGAAAGAACAGCACGTGATGGACGATGGCGGGATTGCCCGGACGGAATTCGATCGCGGCGATGTCGCGGTCATCGAGAAGGCCGGTCGGGAGCACGAAACACCGATAGACGTCCTCTCCGTTGTGCGTGTAGGCCTGCGGCATCTTCAGCACCAGGTCGGGCGTGCCCAGTTGCGACCCATTGGCGAACGTGGGCGCCGGCGGCGCGGAGGCCAGATCGCCCGGAGGCGCTCCGTCGTCGGCCCACTGCTTCAGCACGGCGATATCCTGAGCGCTCAGGCCGCGCACATCGGCGTGGGTGCCGAAGTTGCGCTCCGGCTTCCACGGGGGCATCTCGCGGCTCGTGGTCACCTCGGCAATCTGATTGGCACGCGTGGCGACATCGTGATAGCTCACCAATGGGAACGGCGCGATCTCACCCGAGCGATGGCACACGGTGCAGTGTGCGTAGATGATCCGTGCCACGTCCCCGCTGAACGTCGGGCCCGAGGTCGCGGTCTGCGCGTGGGCGCTGGGCGGCGCGGAGGTGAACATGAGAGAGACCATTGCAGTGATGACTGCCAATGCCAGTACCGACGCCGGCGCCGAAGGAATACGTTGCTGATTCATGACGAACTCACCTGGATTGACGTTGCGATGCCGGACTCCGCGATCATGCCGCACACGGGCGGCAATATACCTGCGCGCATGATGCATCCGGAACCGTCCGTGGGGGGAACAGGAGTGTGACACGGGAGAAGGCCGGGACTGGACAGGGGGAAGAAAAAAGAGAGAAGATTGGACGATGGGGAAAATGATCGACATCTGGCTGGAATCATCACTTTTTCATGTCAACACATCACAGAATTAGTAGATAACTACTAATTCGGAACACAATTAGTAGATAACTGACATTCAGCGAACATGGGTCCATCATCCCTCCTGCACCGTCACCCAGCCGCCTTCGATCCATCCGCGCACGGTATCCCGGAGCAGCGTGACGTCGCCGACAACGCCCGCCTGCGCAGCAACCTCGGCAAGCGCCGCCCTGCCATCGATGCGGTTCAGCAGCGCGGCATGGTGCGCCGATACGTCGTCCAACTTCACGCGGTAGTTGCGGCGCGAGACCGCGACGACGCACGGCTGCGGTGCGGGTAGCGCCGGATGTTCCTCGCGGCGCCATGCGCGGAAGTAATCGTGCACGCGATAGCCGAAGCGGAACAACCGCAGCGACGGCGCGCGCAGCAGCACGATCTCGCCGAAGCGGCGTGGCGGCAGGGCGTCGATGCGCATCGCGGTCATGGTGGCGTCGCCATGCATGATCATCCCCCCGATACCGGGCACCTCGATCCCGGGTCCCTCATGCACGCGCAGCAGCGCATGCTCCAGCGTGGCGAGCTCGATGATGAAGTCCGGCCAGCGCTCGCGCTCCTCCACCGCACGTCCCGCATCGGGACGCGTGCGCTCGAGATGCGCGGGGAAGGCATCGGCAAGACGATCGAGCGTGTAGCTGGTGGGCGGATGATGCTGCAGGTAGTCGATGGTGAAGTGCGAGAAGAGAGCCTCACCCAGCGCATGGCGCAGACACGGGAAGATCGCGGCGAAGCAGCTCACCAGGCGCGCGTGGTACGAGCGGGAGTAGATCGCCAGCCGCTGCGCGCTCGTGAGCGTGGCCGATGGCGTCACCACATCCTCCAGATGCGCGGGGTGCAGCACGGCGCCCGCAGCGGCAAGGCCGTTTCCCACGCCGCGCGCATCGGTGATCACCATCTGCATCCAACGCTGCAGCCGGGCCAGATCCGCGGCATCCGCTGCCGCGCCGTTCGCGGCGGGATCATCCATCATCATCCATGCTCCACGCGGGAACCATCGGCGGATGCGCGCCAACGTATTCATCCTCGTCCGCCGGTTGCATCACGCCGCCGGCATTGTGCTGCGGTGACGCCTGCGGTGGATCGCCATGCCCGGTGGCATACCGCCGCGCCGTCAGCACCTCCGCATGCAGGCGATCGAACGACGGGATCTTCGAGTCCCACTCCACGAGCGTGGCGGCGCCCTGCGTGCGGCCATAGGCACGGCGGTACAACTCCCACACGCGATCGATCACGCTTGCATCGTGCGTGTCGATGATGTGCGTGCCGCAATGCGTGTGCCCGGCGAGATGGAACTGCACGATGCGTTCGGCGGGCACGGCATCGATGTACTGCTCGGGATCGAACCCGTGATTCACACTGGACACGTACACGTTGTTCACGTCCAGCAGCAGGCCGCAATCGGCCTCGTCGGCCATCGCCGCCATGAACTCCCACTCGGTGAGCGTGTCGGCGGTGAACGTCAGGTAGCTGCTGGGATTCTCCAGTACCAGCGGACGCTCCAGAATGTCCTGCACCGTGCGGATGCGCCGCACCACATGGCGCAGGGATTCTTCGGTAAGCGGCATCGGCAGCAGGTCGTGCGTGGTGTGGCCCAGCACACCAGTCCAGCAGAGATGATCGGAGACCCACACGGCTCCGATCTCCCCTGCCAGACGCTTCAGCTTCGCGAGGTACACTCGGTCCAGCGGATCGCTGCTGCCGATGGACATCGAGACCCCGTGCATCACGATGGGATAGCGTTCGGCGATGCGGTCCAGCACATGCCGCGACCACCCGCCGGAATCGAGATAGTTCTCGGCGATGATCTCGAACCAGTCAACGGCCGGCCAGTGCGCGAGGATGTGCTCGAAGTGCACACTGCGCAGCCCGAGGCCGAAGCCGAGGTGTGGGTATCCCAACCGAGAAGTGTTCATCAACATCCACCGTTATAGTGTCACGCCAGGCCCGTATGCGGCAGCGTCACAGGTCCGGAGTCAAACTCCGGACCAGCGTACAGGTTTACCGCCCTCACGCCGTCACGCCCTTACGCCGTCACGCCATCACGCCCTTACGCCGTCACGCGAACACGTCCTCAGGTGCTCGACGGATACACGGCGTTGCGGCGCGTCGTGCCGTCGTAATCGAAGCTGCCGACCGACCCCGTGCGCGGCGCCGGTAGTTCGGAGACGTCCACTCCCAGCTTCTTCGCAAGCAGTGCGCGCGCGTGATCCCAGACGTTCGTCTGGCACAGGTCGGTCAGGGCCTTCTTCTGATCGTCGGTAAACGACGACTGCTGGATTGCGTTCTTCGTCCACGTGCTGTATGCGAACACCTGCCCGGTGGAGATCGGCGTCTGGCATCCGCCGCGATGCGAGCAGTCGTTCATCGATGGCGCCCACTGGTCGCTGTAGGGATAGAGATTCTGGTCCTTGTCCGTGCTCAGGAAGCCACATCCTCCCTGCGTCGTGCAGTCGTTGCCGCCGCCGCAGGTATGGAAGTCCGCCGTGGAGCAGGCGCCGTCGCCCGGCTTGGTGCCAAGGCCACCCCAGCCGCGTCCCTCGCAGGTGTTCAAGCCCTGGCATGCGTTCTTCACGAAGCCCGGCTGCTGGCGCAACTGCTCGGTGCGCGGGTCCCAGTGCACCACGCAGAAGTGATCCACCGCATCGAGCGCCTGGCCCACCGGCATGCGATCGGCCGGATCCAGATACACGAACGACGGCACCCGGCCCAACTGCCACACGAGCGGGATGGAGTACTTGAACGTGAGCATCATGTCGTTGAAGCTCGGCTTGTCCTCGGTGCCGTCGCTGTCGTTGAGCGAGCCATCGGCGAAGCCGGCGCGCATCGCATCGATCAGCGCGGACCACACAGTGTTCAGCGAGTTCTGGATCGTGGTGTAGGCATTGTCGATGGTGCCGTAGGTCTGGAGCACCCAGGCCGGCAGCTCCTGCGGCGCGCCCGGGACATAGAACAGCGGGAAGGAGACGCGCTCGGTCCAGACATTGATCTGGTTCATCACATCCACGAAGCGCTTGTAGTGCGTCTTCATGCCGTAGGCGTAGAAGCGCGTGCCGGCCGCGGGCTGGAATGCGGGATCGACGCACTCATCGTCGGCGGCGCGGCGGAACAGCGAGACGAACTGCGCGAGCGCTGCCATCGCGGCATTGGTGCCGGCGTTCGCATTTGCATTCGGCGGGGTGGGCAGCACCTTGCCCTCGCCCTGATCGGTGATGGCATTGATGGCATCCATCACACCCTGGCGATCGGTGACCTTGTTGTACTTGTAGGTCCAGGAGAACGTGCCGTAGGCCACCTGCGGGCTGTTGGGATCCAAATGCGGATCGTTGTTCGCGGTGGTCGCACCCCAGTACTTCGCCAGCAACTGCAGCGTGGCGTTGTAGAGATCGGAGATCGATGGATAGACGACGTCCGGGCTGATCGGCGGGAAGGGATTGGGGTCGGCAGTCTCAATGGCGATCATCGTTGCAATCGCCGCGGGCAGATCGCCGAGCATGGCGTTCAGCGGCTGATGGTCCGGCTCCAGATGTGGAATCTGTATGCTTACCCCTGCCTCGAGTGTGAGCGGCGGAATATCCTTCGGCTTGAACTCGTCGAAAGCGTTGGCAAGGTTGCACGCAAGCTGCAGGTGATACATCTCCTGCACAGCCACCGAAAGCGCTTCCTGCTGCAGATCGTAGAGTGGCTTGGCCACAGCGCCGTCGTTGCCGGGCACGGTATAGTTCAACGCGGTGGAGGTGAACGAATACACGGCGTCGAGATAGTACGGGATGGTGAAGAATTCCACTTCGATAATCGCGGCCAGGTGCGCCTTGAGCAGCGCAAGATCGCTCTGACTGAAGCTCGTTGCCATCAGGGAACCTCCTTCGTTGATGTTGGGCGCCCGCGAGCGCGCACGACAATGCCGCCGCACGAACCGGACGCGTTGGCGATCGGTGGAACAGTAGTTGGGGAATGCACCAAACATAGCCCGGCAGGGCTTGCCCCGCGCAATATTTTTCATGTATGTTGGCTGGCGCCTCAACTCTTCTCCTGCAGTACACCAGCGCTCCCGATTCAATCACCTCGATCATCTGTCGCATTCGCGCCGGCGCTGCCGCGCATTCATGTTGGAGGAGCAACCGCCATGAGGAAACCGAAACAACCGAACTGTACGTGCAGACGTCGGTACTGGATCTGCGCAGTGCCGCTGGCCTGGATTCTGGCGGTGATCCTGCTTGGTTCGTTTGTCGGAGTGTTGCTGTTCCCGAGCACCGCAACACCGCGCACCACCGTTCTCGATGTCAGCACGGCGACGGTCCCAACATTCGGCGAGGTCCATGCGGCGACGGCCGTGTCCGGCTCATCGTCGGAGGGCACCGCGGCAACCGCGCAGAGCAAGGCGGCCGCCGCAATGGCGATGCGCTATGCCGCGCTGGTCAAGTGGTCCGGCGGGATGTTCTTCAGCCTGGTGCTGTTCTGTGCGACGATTGCCGTCGCGTTCCACATCATCGTGCCGGCGCTGCGCGAGGGCTGCCAGGACCTGTGCTTCCTGCGCCATGTGCATCCAACAATGGTGTGGCTGACGATCACGCCGGCGCTGATCGGCATCTACGTACTGTCGCATGCACTGTACGATCAATCGGCACTCCCGGGCATCTGGCGGGCGCTGCTCGAGAGCAGTGTGCACAGCGATATGCTGATCGACATGGCGCAGCATTGGGACTGCATCGGCATGTGCGTGGTGGTGATGATGGCGCTGGCCGCCGGCGCCACAATCAACATGCAGGATTGCGGCAGGCCGCGCGCCGGCGGCGATGCCGCAGCGCCCAGTGTCCCGGCGGAGCCTGCTGCACAGAAGGCGGAGATCAAGATGCTCGAACGGCAGACATCCCGTCTGCGCCTGATGCTGTACGCGGGTGCCATCGTGCTTCTATTCAGTCTGTTCGAGGTCAGCGCCCGGCTTCATCTCGGCACCGCATTTGCCAGCATCACCGGTTCGGACAAGACGCCGGCGGCGGGCACGGTGGCGGCCGGCGTGGATGCGATCGTCGAGAGCCTGCTCCTGTTCCGGGCGCTCCTGTACACGCTCTTCCTCGTGGCATTGTATGTGCCCGCAGCAGCAATCATCCGCAAGCGTGCGGTGGAAGTGGCGCGCGCAGTGATCACGGAGGATTCCGAAGCGGTCTCGGACAAGTGGCTGGCCGATCATGGCCTCACGCTGGCGCCGCTCGACCTCATCAAGCCGATCATCGCCATCGCCAGCCCCCTGCTGGCCGTGCCATTCGGCGAACTGATCAACAAGCTGTGAGCCGAGTTTCCTATTTCCGAATGAACGTCGACGCATACGTGCGCCCATGGCGGTCGGTGATGCGCGCAATGTACATGGCCGCGGGAAGCGCGGAAACGTCGAGTACCGTGTTCGGCGCGCGGTCGAGGCGGCCCTGCATGACGGTCTGCCCCATCATGGTGAAGACGGTGAACTCCGCTGCATCCGCCGGCAACGAGACCGAGAGACGGCCGCTCGTCGGGTTGGGTGCGAGCACGAGCTCTTCGTCGCGCATCGCATCGGCGGTCACGGCTGCCGGCTCGGCGCTCATCTTCACTACCCATGCGTCGTTGGATCCAGTGGTGCCGTGGTGACCGGTCACATCGCCGTCATTCGAATACGTGGACCCGGCGAGCACGAATCCACCATCATGCGTGGCACGGATCGCATTCACATTCTCGTCCCACGTACCGCCCAGCGACTTCCGCCACTGCATCGTTCCGTTGGCATCGAGCTTCACCATCCAGATGTCGGCGCGGCCATGGTTCTCGAGAACATCATCGGTGGCGATCGACACGGCTCCTCCAACCACACAGCCACCGTCCGCCGTCACCAACAGCGCACCCACGTCATCGCTCGACCGGCTGCCCAGAGCCCGCTGCCACAACAGCGTGCCGGCCGTGTCCAGATGCACCACCCAGAAGTCGTTGATCAATCCCAAGCCGTGATGTCCGGTGACGTCGCCGTCGCTGGACTGTGTGCTGGCCGACATGTAGTAGCCTGTCGGCGCGATGCCGACGCACACGCGATCGGAGCCATCGAGGAATGAACCGCCAAGCGGCTTCTGCCACTCGAGCGTCCCCGTGGCACCCACCTTCAACGCCCACAGATCATTGATGCCGGCGCCGCCGTGATGCTTGTGCACGTCGCCGTCGATCGAGGCCGTGATGGCGGCAACGATGTACCCGCCGTCCGCCGTTTGCTGCACCGAGCAGCCGACGTCCGTCGACGAGCCGCCGTACGCCTTCTGCCACGTGAGTGCGCCCGCCGAGTCCAGCTTCACGAGCCAGACATCCTTCACGCCGGCGCGTGACGTCGGCCGTGCATGTGCGATGTCGCCGGCATCGCCCACATCTCCGTCCACCGACGTTGACGAACCCGTCACGATGTAGCCGCCATCGGCAGTCGGCTCCAACGATGCGGCCGCATCGATGCCGGACCCACCGTACGTCCGCTGCCACAGTATTGTGCCGGCTGCGTCCAGCTTGAACACCCAGACGTCACTGCTGTCGCGCACGCTGCCGTCGCGTATGCCGGCCAGATCGCCGTCGTTGGACGCCGTGACGCCACAGATGATGACGCCGCCGTCGGAGGTCTCGACGACCACATTGCCGCCGTCATTGCCGGAGCCTCCGAATGTCTTCTGCCACAGGATCATGCCGGCATTGTTCGTTCGAACCACCCAGCAGTCGATCTTCCCATGGAGGTTGGTGACGTCGCTATCGTTCGACATCGTATTGCCGACCATGACAAAGCCACCGTCGGATGTCTGCCGAACATCGAGCGCCCAGTCCAGCGACGTGCCGCCGTAGGCATGCGCCCACTGCAGCACGGGCGTCTGTGCATGAGCGGATTGTGCCGGCGCAAGCCAGCCGCTCGCCGCGAGCATCGCAGCCGCAAGAAGCGTGTGGGTAGTGTTCATGCGGGCAAAGCTACGATTGCGCATGGTGGATAGCGATACGGGAGAGGTTCAGGGTGGTAGCAAAATGGGAGATAGGAAAATGCCGAACGCCCCGGAGTTCAGCTCTCGGGGCGTTCCTGGGGGTCGACGTGCTGATTTTTCGCGCTGCTCAATACAGCGACGCAATTCTGAACGCGCGGTAAATCAGATGTGTGGTGTTGTCGACCCGTAATTCCCATTGCAGCCGACCGGCGGCATCCACCTCGCTGAGGTGCTGCGCCGTACCGAAGCAGACAAGCGTGTGCCCATCGGCGATGCGCTGCGCGAAGCCGAGCGCGGTGGCCGAGAGCGCCGGCTGATGACGATACTCCCACACGAGCTGCGCGGTGTGCGCCTGCTCGTCGAGCCGGTACTCCACCGCACGGCTCTCACCGGTGGGATGCAGGTTGCCGTTGTCGAAGAGGATGATGTTGCCGTTGGCGAGCCGCCGGATGCCGTGCTGGTGCGAGGTGCCGTTGAGCGGATCGCCGATGAACTGGAACTGGTTCTTCTTGCCGCCGAGGCGCCAGATCACATCACCGCTGGTGGCGTCGATCTTCAGGATCTCGTCGCTGTTGCGGAACGATGCCAGCAGATTGCCGTCGGCATCGATATCGATCGCGTTGCAGTGCCACGGATTCACCTGCGCCCCATTCAGCACGACGTCCGCGGCACCTTCGTCCACGGTCATGTGCTCCGATGCACGCCAGTGCAGCGTCTTGCCGCCGGGCCGGCGGTACTCGATCATGAAGTCGCGCACCTTTACATCGGCGCGGCCACCGATCGCCGTGAGATTCATGACGGTGTCGAGCACACCGTAGATCACCTCGCCCGCCGGCGTGTTGCGGTACTCATGCGAGTCGGTCTCCAGGTCGTTCGCCGCAGCATGCTCGGCAACCACCGTGCCCAGCATGTCCAGCTCGTAGTAGCGGCGCTCCCCGGAGCCGATCGAGGAGTACACCGTGATATTCCCGTTGGGCTGAAGCTGGCAGTCGGTGATCTGCGAATCGAACTTGCGATACCACACGACCCGACCGGTGTTGTCCACAATCAGCGCATAGAACCCACCGAGCGAGAGCGCTCCGGTGAAGCCGAACAGAACGTAGCCGGGCGAGGGTGTGCCGGGTGACGTGACGGTGAACGGCGGGATGTCCGCGGGCAGCGCTCCCGTGGTGAACGGATGAGCAGGGCTCACCGCGCGCTGGCCTGTGGATGACACCGAGACCACACGCACGTTGTAGTGCGTCGACGGAGCCAGCGCCAGCACCGGCAGGACGGCCGTATCGCCCACGAGCGCGCGCGCCGGCGTGCGTTCCGAGAATGTCGTGTCGGTGCCGAACTCCACGTACACCGTGCCGTTGCCGGTACTGCGCACGCGCACGACGGCGCTGATCACGTTGGTGGGATTGGCGTCGATGGTGAAGCTGCTGATGACGGGCACGCCATCGGTGCCGGTGGGCACATCATCAGCGCAGGCGCCCACAATGAGCGCCGCCAGCAGGGCACCAAGCCCACGGGTCACGGATGCGCGATTCGCTTTGATCATTGCCCGGCCTGTTGCATTCGGCGGGAGTACGATACGTGAAGAAGCGTGGGGAAAGATACGTGTTCAACGACAGAACAGTAGCTGATAAAACCGCCACGTGCAGAAAAGTTTCCGGGTGGTTCGGCCGGATCCAGGTCCGGCCAGCCGGCCCCCACGGCTACCGCAGCACGGCAACCTTGCGCACGAATACGCGCGTTCCCACCACCACGCGCAGCAGATAGGCGCCGGAGGCCAGCCCATCCACCGGGATCACCGTATGGCACCACGTCCCGGTGCCCACCGTGCTTTCTCCCATGCGGCGCACGGTGATGCCCCGCGTGTCCAACAGATCGATCATGGCGCGCTCGCCCTCGGTGAACTGCACGGCCACATCCAGCGCGCCGTCGCTGCGGCGTGTCACGTTCACCGCGATGGCAGCCGAACCCGCACTGTCACGCTCGTAGGTGCCACGCACTCCGCTGGACACATTCGGCATCTGCATGCCGGCGACATAGCCGTAGGATGTCAGCGGACCATATCCGTACACCGTGAGCCCGAACGGCATGTTCGCCCGTGCATGATGCGTCCCCGGCGCAACCCGTATCCGTGCATACTCGAGCGGCGCGCCAGGAATCGGCGTGTAGTCCGCAGTCACGGCCTGGCTGTCCAGCATCAGCACGAAATTCTGGCCGGTGGGCTTGACCACATTGATGTAGTGGAGATCCGCGGTAAACGCCGACGACTTCGGGCACAGGAATTCATAGTCATCGAGGAACTGCGAGCGCCCGGTGGCCAGTGCCATGAATGGATCGCCGACAGAGAGCCCCTGGTTATCGGGCTTATCGCCGGAATGTGCGAACTGCGCGGCGAGGATCGGCGCGGAAGCGGTGATCGTCATCGCGCTGTCGAATGGAATCGTCAGCGGGAGATGATTGGACAGCACGGTATCCCGCACACTTCCCCCGGGGCCATGAATGCTCAGCGTGGTGCCGGCCGTCGGCGCCACCACACGCACCTCGCTGCGTGTGGTCGGCATTGCATCGTACGGCATGAACGGCGTCACATACACCTCGCTCGTGAGCGCCGCAATCGGCGGGAGCTGTTCCACCACGAAGTCGCGGAAGTTGCCGACCGCGGTGGGCACGCTGGTGCGCTTGCATCCGGCGAACACGGCGATCCGGTGATTGGCCAGAATCTCCGTACCGGAAACGTCGGTGGCGGCCGTCGATGAGAGCTCGGCCTGCGCCAGCAGCACCTGGCCGCGATCCAGACGCGCGACGATCGGCCCATTCTTCGCGTTGAGACGAACTCCCACCGGTGGATTGATCGTCACGATCGTGCTGTCGGCCGAGGCCACCACCGCGAACTCCGAGGGCATGTCGAATCCTCCGGGCCCTTGAAGCGATCCCACCAACCCGCTGGGATATGCCAGCACCATATAGGAGCCGGTCAGCGCGGGTTCGGCCAGTGCCAGAAAGGCATCGGCCGATCTCATTCGAACAGTGAGCCCGACAACCGTGATGTCGTCGTCGGCAGTGACCTCAAATGTAGATGAGGAGACCCCGCCGCTGGCAAACGCATCGCCATCATCGCTGAGTTCGGCAGCCCCTTCGAAGAAGCTCAGCAGCGACACACTGGTGTCGGCATAGGCCGCAACCGGGAACGTACGCTGCTGCCCCGTCTTGGTGAACGTGATGGTGACCATTGTAGGGCGCGTGGCGATCAGACACATACGCAGGTCCGGAGCTTCCAATGGGCCGTCCGAGCCATTGCTCGGCAGGAACGCGACCCAGAAATGACGGCCGCGATGATCGGCGAACTGCGCGTGCGCGTCGTGCGCGAGCAGCATCAGCAACAGCGGAAGCGCCAGCCGGCACAGAAGACGGGATGCAGGGTGCTTGGGGGTGAGGGAATACATCATGGTCATGAAATAGGATAGTGGAAACTCGGAAACAGAAGCAGAGGAAATGACGAGTGCCGAATGACGAGTAACGAATGGCTCTCTCCTGCATTCGTCACTCGTCATTCGTCACTCACACTTCCTGGCGTCCTATCTCCGTACTACCATCTTGGCCACGTGGACGGCACCGTCCGGCGTGCGCATGCGACAGAAGTAGGCGCCCGCATCGAGCGGGGACACATTGAACGCAACACGGCTGATGCCGGCCTTCAGCGGCGCCGCATCCAACACATGCAGCACCGGCCGGCCGTCGGACGAGAAGACGTCGATGGTGACGTCCGTCGCGACGGGCAGCCCCACATCCACCTGTGCGGTACCGATGACGGGATTCGGCTGCGGCGTGGTGAGGAACGCGCGCTTGGCCGGCGCATTCACCGCGAAGGCGATCACCGTACCGCAACTGGTGCCCGATGTTCCGAACACACTGCGCAGCGGCGTCATCATCGCGACGTCCTCGAGATGGCCGCAGGCATCGAACAGCATCAGCGTATCGAAGAAGTCGTAGTTGGTATGGCCGTCCATGCACACCAGCAGCTTGCGCTGGGTGCCGGCCGGCACCACGAACGGGAACTGCGACGGCGGCAGGCTGTACAGGAGATTGCCCTGCATGCGTGCGTGATTGATGATCACCGCACGCGAGCCGTAGTTGGTGATCGTCACGCTGTCGCAGCGATGGCCGTCGAGGTTCATCGTATCGGGCGAGTCCCACTCGCGGTTGTACCGCATGCCGAGCGTGTCGCCGTTGCGGCCCAGCAGGTTCAGCGTGAAGCCACCGATCGTATCCAGGTCGATGAGGCTGTTCCCCACCGCATCGCGGAGCGTGATCTTGTAGATCAGATCCTGCCGCGGATCGATGCGATGCAGCCGCACCTGCACAAGCTGCGCCGGCAGCTTCGTGGGATCGATCAGCTTCTCGGCAGTGCAGTTGATGGTCGTGTCCACCTCCACGGCAGCGATGCCCGAGGCACGGAAGCGCTCGTAGTAGGTGAGCAGGAAGTCATCACTGCACGGGCTGCCTTCGATGCCCACCGTAGGCGCCGTGGTATCGATGCGGCTGTCCACCGGGATCAACGCCACCTCACGCTGCGCGCAGTCGCCGATCACCGACATCAGCGTCGTGAAGAGCGTATCGGAAACGTCCTCGAAGCACATGCGCACCACGGCCGTGTCGCCGGGGGCGATCGTCATCGGGAACTGCGAGGGATCCACACGGCGCTTGGTCGTGTCGCTCAGCGTAACGCCGGAGATGCGCTGCGGGAACTTGCCGTAGTTCTTCAGCACGATGTCGCGGCAGAAGTTCTTCGCATTCAGCGCCACGAACGTATCCAGCAGGGCCGGCACCATCGTGCTGCTGAACGATGAACGAATCGTGAAGCCCGGGATGGCCACGATCTGCGTGCGCGAACGTCCCTCGCCGTCCACACCGCGAACTGCGGCCACGCCATCGCGATAGGGATCGATCAGCCGTGCGGTGAAGTGCACTGTGTCGGCGCCCTTGGTGAACGACTCCACCGCCACCATCACGTTCTGCGTGTCCTTGGTGGCGTAGCACGAATCGATGCCCGTATCGGTGATCTTGCTGTCGAACGCGAAGCCACTGACTTCGCCGCACGTGTCCTTCGTGAGCAGTTCCGGCGGCTCGAAGTCGCGCACCAGCTTGCGGAAGAGCATGCCGCCCGGATAGCCGTACGAGGTCGCCTGGCCGAACCCGTACACATACAGCCCGAACGCCGAGTCGGCGCGGATGTAGTGTGCGCCGGCAGGCACCTGGATCTGCGCGTACACATACGCGCTGCCGGGAATCGGGCTGAACGTGTTCGAGACCTGCGCGTTGTCCAGGCGAATGCTGGGCACGGCCTGCGGCGGGATCACCACATTGATGTAGTGCGGCTCGACGAACTCCCTGTGCGCGATGCTCTGGAACGCATAGGCGGTGTCGAACTGCTCGGTGGGCACCACGAGCATCATGAACGGGTCGCCGATGTCGAACGCACCGCCGGTGCCGATGTTCACCGAGTGCTCGAACTGTGCCATCATGATCGGCTGCGTCCCCTTCACCGTCATCGCTTCCAGCAGCGGGACCTCGTAGGAGATGCCGGGGCTGAGCGTAATGTTCTGCGTGCCGGTCGACGTGGTCACCGTGACGTCCGTGCCGGGAAAGGCGGCGATGATGCGCGCGACGGCGGTGTCGGTGGAGGCGGGCGTCACCTTGAAGTGCGGCGTGAGCAGGCCGCCGCGTCCCCAGCCGTCGAGCGGCGGAAGCTGCTCGATCAGATGATCGCGGTAGTTGCCCACGCGCGTCGGGATGCTGGTGCGCCGGTTGCCGCCGAAGACCGCAACGGGCTTGTTCGCGTCGATCTGCGTGCCGGTCACGTCCTGCTCGTTGAACGGCAGCACGTCGGCCTGGCCGAAATACACCTCGCCGCGACTCAACATCACTGAGTATGGTGCGGCCGGTCGCTGATTGATCGTCAGCGTGGAGGTGGGCGTGATATTGACCTGGGTGTTGTCCTCGGTGGCCACCACGGCGAACTCCGACGGCGTGTCGTAGGCGCCGTTGCCCACGAAGCTCCCGGAGAAGCCGTTCGGATAGGCAAGCACGATGTACCGGCCGGTCAGCACGTCCACCGGCAGCCCCAGATAGGCATCGGCGGACTTCGAGCGGATGTCGACGCCGTAGAGCGTGATCTCGTTGTCGGCGACGACGTGCAGCGACTTGGGCTGAATCTCCTCGCTGGGATTGGTGACCATGCTCAACTCCACGAAGCCGCCGAACTCGGCATTGACGTTGAACTCCGTGGAGACGTTGGCGACGGGAAGATTGATGGTGCGCGAATCACCGGTCATCGTGTAGGTGATCGTCACTGTGGTGGGACGATCACTGCTCACATACAGACGCATATCGGAGACGCCGTTCTCACCTTCGGAACCGAGGTTCGTCATGAAGGTGACCCAGAAGTCCTTCCCCTTTGAATCCATGCCTTGCGCACGGACCACCCCCGCGCTGCTTGCCGCAGCGATCGCGAGTATGAATATCCACCGCACGGTCCGCGGCAGCACGTAGTACGAACGCAACTCCATAGGCTTGACTATAACGGCCGGATGTTGTTGACGAAACGTACGTCGTTGAAGACTGGGACCGGGGAACGACGTCCGTTGACAGATTGATCCAACGATTGCGGGTGTGGTAACCGGGCGCGCACCATCGGGTGCAGGCGCCCGGTTGCGACGCTCAACGAGTCACGACAAGCTTCTGCGCGAGCGCGGTGCCGGTCGATGTGCGCATTCTGAGATAATATATGCCCGACGGCAGATCATCCACGCGTGCGTCGATGCGGACGATGCCGCCCGGCATCGGATCGTTGTCGAACAGACGGCGCACCTCATTCCCCAAACCATCAAACAGGCCAAGAGTTACATCCTGAGGACGATCGAGGCCGAGATACACCACCGTGGCCCCCTTGGCTGCAGGATTCGGTTGCGGCGGTTGAATGAAATTGCGTTTGACGAAGCCATCCACCTGGAACGACAAATGGTTACCGCAGCGATCGGTGCTGGTGCCGATAAGCGGATCGACCTGCGCGATCAACTGCACCACCTCGCGCGGATTGCCGCATCGGAAGTCCACGATCAACGTATCGATCTGCTCGCCGAATGCCAGCGGCTTGACGCAGATCAGGAGCGGGCGCACCTCGCCGGGCTTGAGCACGATCGGGAGCTGATCCGGCGGAATCGAATACTCGAGATTGCCGATCACGCGCGGCCGCTCCAACGCAAGCGTCAACTGCCCGTAGTTGCGCAGGTAGAAGGTGTCGCACTGCTCCTGGCCATACAGGAGACGCTCGTAGACCCATGGCCGGTCCACTCGCACGCCAACCTGGCGTGCATCGGAACCCTGCACGGCGAGCGTGAAGCCGCCCACGATGTCCGAGATCATCACGGTGTTGCCCACCGCATCGGTCACGCGAATCGAATAGATCATGTCCTGGTACGGGTCGCGCCGCTGGAGCAACAGTTCGACCTCCTTCGACGGGAGCGGCGCGGAAAGCACCACGTTCACGTTCTGCGAGTCCAGGATCGTGACCGATTGGATGCCGGAGTTCAATGCGCCCGCTTCGCTCAGCTTGATCGCGCGATCGGTGGTGCACGGATCGACCACCGGCTGAATGACCGGCACGGTGGAATCGATGCCGCTGATCAACGGCAGCGTGGCGATCGAACGTCGCAGGCAACCGTTGTCGAGCTGGACGTCCACGGAGAAGGACGTGTCGCCCACGTGCTGGTAGCACACCGAAATGGTGCGAACCTCACCCGGCTCGAGATCGAGCGGGAAGATCGGCGGAATGCGCACACCCGGTGTGGGCGCGCTGAAGCGCAGACCATCGATGTGCTGCGGGAACTGTCCGTAGTTGCGCAGGGTGATGTCGCGGCAGAACTCCAGGCCGTTGAGCGACGCGAGCGTGTCCAGCTTCACGGGCGCCGTCTGCCCCACCTCCATCGCCACGGTGAAGCCCTTCACGGGGAAGCGGTAGAAGCGATCCAGACCCGCCGTGTCGATCACCTCCATCTCCGCGACGCCGTCCTGATACGGATCAACAAGCGGCAGGCGGAAATGCACGGAGTCCTTGCCCGGCGTGAACGGGTCCACTTCCAGGCGCACGTTGGTGGAGGCCGGCAGCAGCCTCACCTGCTCCACGCCGAAGTCGTACACGCCGTCGTCCAGCGCATATCCGGCAGCGCCGTCGCAGGTGTCGATCCATGACAGCGATGGGCGCTTCTGGTCCTTGAACACTGAGTCGAAGACCATCGCCCCCGGGTGCCCATAGGAGTTGTAGACGCCGAAGCCGTATGCATACAGCGCGATCGGCGCACGCGCGCTCACCTTGTGGAAGCCGGAGGTCACCGGGATCTGCGCGTAGCTGTAGCTTGTCTTGTCGATGCGCTGGAACGGCACGCTCACCGAGAAGTTGTCCAGCCGTACCGACGAGACGCGCTCGGTGGGCACCACCACATTGATGTAATGGAAGAAGAAGTCCTTCGTGGCGTAGCTCTCGAACCAGTAGACCGAATCGAATTGCTCCTGCGGCGGAACGAGCATCATGAACGGATCGCCCACCGAGTCGTTCGGCATCGAGACGTAGCGCTCATCCACCGCCGAATGCTGGTACTGCGCCACGAGAATGGGCCCGGTCGCGGTGATCAGCTTGGCGCGGTCCAGATCGATCTCGGCGAACTTCCGCGCGTCGAGGCGCGTGTAGAAGACGCTGTCGATGGAGATCTCGGTATTGTCGTTCGCGGCGAGGATGCGGACGATGTTGCGGTCGTCCACCGTCTTCTTGATCTGATAGTGCGGCGTGAGGATCGCCTGGCGTCCCCACCGATTCACCGACGGAAGCTGCTCCACCAGGTGGTCGCGCCCAACGGCTTCATCCCAGGGGATGTTGGTGCGCTGATGGCTGCCGTAGACCACGACGGGGCGATTCGAGCGTATCCACGTGCCGGTGAGATCCGTCCCCGCACGACCGAATGCCTGTGCGAAGTACAGCTCGCCGCGATTCAGGTTGATCGTGTACTCGGAAGCGTCCGGCCGGCCGCCGATGCGCGCGGTGGGCGTGATCGTGATCACCGTGTTGTCTTCCGAAGCGAGGATCGCGAACTGCGAGGGGAAATCCGACGAGTGCGAGAAAGCCGCCGCGGGGTTCGGGTCGATCGTGTTGGGATAGGATAACACGACATGCTCGGTGCCCAGCACGTCGGTGGGCAGCGCGAGGAAGGAATCGCTGCTCCAACGCTGCGTGTTGATACCGTAGACCACCACCTCCTCGTTGAACTCCAGGTACAACGAGTTGCTGGTGATCGGGTAGCGCGCCGGGTTGGGAAGAATCAGCTCGTTGGTGTCCAGCGCGATGCGCACCGGCACATTGGGCTGCAACAACGGGATGTTCACCACCTTGCCGGTCCGCATGTAGGTGATCGTGCCGGTGGTCGGGCGTTCGGCGGCGATCACCAGATATAACTGCGGCGCGTCGTCGGCACCGTTGGTGGCCAGGAACGCGACCCGGAATTGCTTGCCGCGGTTGTCGGAACGATTGCGTGCGGGCTGGGCAGTGGCATTGTCGACGACGGCCGTGGCCGTCAGCAGGAGAAGCCCCAGGATGGATACGAACCCTCTCAGTCTCTTGAACATCGTGCGCCCCGGAATGGAATCGGCAGCTTCACATCGGCATTACAAACAACGCGCCAGCGCGCGGGTAATCATGACGACACAGGAAGCCTCTGCTATGACACATCTAGGATCAACAACGTGACGATCACGGGATCGGATTGATTGGCAACACTGCGAGGTCGTACACAAACAACCATGCCGGCGATCTCCGCACTCGGAATGACTCGGAATCTCGAGCGGTTCGTAATTTGGCTTTTCAACGATGCAATTGCAATCCCGAACAACCCTCGTGCGGATGAAAACCGCAGTCGCGCAACTTTTCGATATCGACTACCCCATCATACAGGCCGGCATGGTCTGGTGCAGCGGCCACCGTCTGGCCTCTGCGGTGTCCAATGCGGGCGCCCTGGGGCTGATCGGGGCCGGCTCCATGAAGCCGGAGCTGCTTGCCGAACACATCCGCAGTTGCCGCGAGGAAACCTCCCGCTCGTTCGGTGTCAACATTCCGCTGATACGCGGCGATGTGGAGCGTCTGATCGATACCGCGATCGCCGAAGGCGTGCGGATCATCTTCACGTCGGCCGGCAACCCCGCGCTGCACGTGGAGCGCATCAAGGCCTCCGGCGCCATCATGGTGCACGTGGTGGCCTCGGTGAAGCACGCGCTGAAGGCGGAGGCCGTGGGCGTGGACGCCGTGGTGGCCGAGGGATTCGAGGCAGGTGGACACAATGGTGTCGATGAGATCACCACGCTGTGCCTGGTGCCGCAGGTGGTGGACGCCGTTCGCATCCCGGTGATCGCAGCCGGCGGCATTGCCGACGGCCGCGGCATGGCTGCCGCACTCGTGCTGGGCGCGAGCGGTGTGCAGGTGGGCACCCGCTTCGCCGCCACATATGAAAGCTCGGCACACGACCGCTACAAGCAGGCCGTGGTGGACGCGGCCGACACGGCCACCGTGCTGACGCTCAAGACGCTGACCCCGGTGCGGTTGATCCGCAATGCGTTCGCGGTCGAGGCCCTCGCCGCCGAGCGCGGCGGCGCGCCGGTGGAGACCATGCGCGAGCTGCTGGGCACCAAGCGCGAGCGGCGCGGCATCTTCGAGGGCGATCTCGAGGGCGGCGAACTGGAGGCCGGCCAGGGCGCCGGCCTGATTCACGAGCTCCTCCCCGCCGCGGAAGTGGTTCGGCGGCTGGTGGCGGAGTGCAGGGAGGCATTCGAGAGAGTCGTTGGTGGTTAGTGGTTCGTTGGAGTGTTGGGCCTTCGGTCTTTGGTCTTGGGTCTTGGGTCTTGGGTCTTCGTCAGCACTGCCAACTAGAGCGCAGGCTGAAGACCTGCGCCTACGAACAACGCCGGCCGGTAGTACTGACGAAGACCTAAGGCCAAAGACCCAAGACCTAAGCTCCAAGACCAAAGCCCCTTCTGATTCGTCACTCGTAACTCGTCATTCAACATTCCCCTTCTCATATATGGCCGACGGCGAAGACGTACTGGGTAAGGCAATCGACAAGCGGTTGCTGAAGCGGCTGGTGGTGTATCTGCGGCCCTACCGCTGGCATGTGATCGCATCGATCGCGATGGCGATCGGCGCATCGCTCGCGGGCGCGGCGGGCCCGCTGCTGTCGCAGATCGCGATCGACGATCATCTGATGAAGAATGATTACGCCGGCGTGATGATGATGGTGGCCGCCATCCTGGGGCTGCTCGTCGTGCAGGGCGTGCTGTTCTATGCGCTTACGCTGCTGATGCAGTACGTGGGCCAGCAGACGATTCACACGATCCGGATGAGCCTGTTCGAGCTGCTGCAGCGATTGTCGCTGCGCTTCTACGACACCAACCCGATCGGACGCCTGGTCACCCGCGTCACCAGCGACGTCGAGGTGCTCAACGAGTTCTTCTCCAGCGCGCTGGTGATGATCGCGGCCAACGTGTTCATCATCCTCGCGATCGTCTTCATGATGTTCCAGATGTCGGTGCGGCTGTCGCTGGTCACGCTGACGGTGCTGCCGCTGCTGTTGTGGGCGACGTCGCTGTTCCGCCGCAAGGTGCGCGCGATGTATCGCGAGATCCGCACGCAACTGGCACGGATGAACTCCTTCATCAACGAGAACGTCACCGGCATCCAGACCGTCAAGCTCTTCGGCCAGGAGGAGCGCACCTTCGGGGACTTCGAGCCGGTCAACAAGGCCTACACCGTAGCCAACGTCCGCTCGGTGACGTACTACGCGGTCTTCTTCCCCGTGGTGGACCTGCTCTCCACGCTCGCGGTGGCGTTGATCCTCTGGTACGGGGGCGGCGAGGTGATCGCCCTGATCCCCGATCCCGGCATCGGCAAGATCATCACCGGCTGGTTCGGCCCCGTCACGTTCACACCGCTGACATTCGGTGTGCTCTTCGCCTTCATCCAGTTTACCGAGCGATTCTTCCGCCCCATCCGCGATCTCTCCGAGCGCTACAACATCCTGCAGAGCGCGATGGCCAGCTCCGAGCGCATCTTCGAGCTGATGGATCAGGATGCGTTCGCGCCGGAAGGTGTCGCGCCCGACGGGGGTGTACCCGAACCGTTCGCCGTGACGCGCGGCGCCATCACATTTGCCCATGTGGACTTCAGCTACGACGGCGTCCAGCAGGTGGTGCGCGACCTCAGCTTCCGCGCGGAGCCGGGCGAGACGCTCGCCATCGTGGGCGCCACCGGCGCCGGCAAGACGTCGATCATCAACATCCTGATGCGCTACTACGAGTATGCCGCAGGCACCGTGACGCTCGACGGACGAGACCTGCGCACCATCGCCACGGCCGATCTGCGCCGCGACATCGCACTGGTGATGCAGGACATCTTCCTGTTTCGCGGCACGATCCTCGACAACATCACGCTCGGCAATCCACGCATCACCATGGCCGACGCAATCCGCGCCGCGGAGACCGTCGGCATCGCGCCGTTCATCGAGTCGCTGCCGGATGGGTATGCAACCGCGGTGACCGAGCGCGGCTCCACGCTCTCGGTGGGGCAGCGCCAGTTGCTCTCCTTCGCGCGCGCGCTGGCGCACGATCCCAAGGTGCTCATCCTGGACGAGGCCACCTCCAGCGTGGACACCGAGACGGAGCAGTTGATCCAGAGCGCGACCGAGCGCCTGTTGGAAGGGCGCACGTCGATCGTGGTGGCGCACCGTCTCTCCACCATCCAGAATGCGGATCGCATCCTGGTGATGCATCACGGCGAGCTGCGCGAGTCCGGCACGCACGAGGAACTGGTGGAGAGCAACGGCATCTATGCGACGCTGCACCGCCTGCAGTACAAGCTGCAGGACAGGACGGCCGTGGCCGCGGATGACGCGGTGTCGACGGGAACGTGAGAGAGTGAAGTCAAAAGTCAAAAGTCAAAAAGGCGGGCCAGCGGGAGAAGAGCGGAGAGATGAAAGCGGAGAGCGGATAGATCGGCACATCCGCTTTCCGCTCTCGGCTTTCCACTTTGCACTCGCTGGCTCGCCTTTTTGACTTTTGACTTTTGACTTCCTTGGCTCGCCTTTTTGACTTTTGACTTTTGAATTCCCCACAATTGACTTTCACACCATCATCGCAACCGCACTGGCCACCGCCGCCGCCGGCAGCGCCGCGATCGCCGACCACATCGCCATCGCAGCCTTGTCGGCGAAGGTCGCGCGCGGCGTGGGAGCATCCAGGCCAAGCTCGTGCACGACGGTGTCCACCTGCCGGTTGAGCAGCGCGTCGTTGTAGGTGCCGCGGTAGAGATTGCGCGAGTGGCGACCGCGTATGAATGCGCGATAGGTAAGGCGCGGAGCGATCACGAGCCCCACGGCCATGGCGCTCACATTCAGTACCCACGCCGGATAGTGATGCGCGCAGCCGGAGGCAATCTCCCACGCGCCGATCTCGGCCTCGCCCACCCAGGTCGCCTCGTATCCGGTAAGGATGTGATGGAGATCGTGGAACACCACCGCACGTTTCCGTGCGGTGGTGTTCGGAAATGCAATCGTGATCGGGCCCGCCTTCAGCTTCACCCACGCCTCGTTGTACCCACCGTCCACAAACCCGGCGCGCTCGAAGAAGCGCCGCTGCGCCTCGCGCAACGTGAGCGCCGGATCGGACGTCGGCATCGTATCGTTGGCATTCGTCAGCATCGCCTCACGGTTCACGGGGCAGGGAACCCCTGCCCCTACGTACATCCTCCCTCCGACTCCGCTCTCCGCTTTCCTCTCTCCTATCTACCGCACGACCACCTTCCGCACCTCGCTGTGCCCATTCACGTTGAGCTGCGCAACGTAGACACCCGTGGGCACCTTTATGCCGCGCTTGTCGCACAGATCCCATACACGGCGCGTGACGCCGGCGCCGAACGCTTCGGCTGCGATGTGGCGCACCAGATGCCCTTCCAGATCGAACACGTCGATCGTCGCGTCCGCCGCCTGCGGCAGCGAGAGCACGAACTGCGTCATGTGCGAGGCCGGGTTCGGCGCCGCGTCGAACGCAAAGGCCGCCTCGCCCTGACCGGCAACGCCGGCGAGCTGCACCAGATCACCGCCGACAAGGCTGCCGCCCTGGAAATACGTGCCGCTGGCCGTCGTGTACCTGCGCGCCGCACGCACGAAGTAGCGCGCCGAAAGCCGCTGCTCGGTGGTGTGGCGCTGCGACGAATCCACATAGCTCGTACCGGTCACCGGCACCAGGTTGAGCAATTCGGTTTTCGTGCCCTCGCTCGAGTGCTGGACGGTGTCGTCGAATGTGCGATAGATGAAGTAGCCGTCGACGGCGCCGGTGGCCTGCGCCCACACCAGCCGCACGACGGGGCCGCCGACGGTGTCCACCGTCACGACGAGCTGGCCGGGCTTGGGCACCGACTCCATCTGCGCGCGCAGCGTGGGATCGCCCATCAACGCGACGTGCACGTACTGATTGCCGACCGTGTAGAGGATGCCCTGCGGATACTGCTGCGTGAAGTATGCGTTCGGGATATAGAAGTTGCCGTTGTTCTGAGAGAGCAGCGTGGAATAGCCGATGGTCTCGCCGAGGGCCATGTGGTGGAAGTACCACTGCGGACGCGCCACCCACGCGTTGGTGAGCACCGCCTGCGGCGTGCACAGCGGCGCGCGCAGGAAGCTGTTCTGCACATCCCAGTCGCCGAAGTAGCTGCCGAAGAGCATCGTGAACACCGCGTGCACTTCGCTGTTCGTGAAGTTGTCGGTGGAACCGATACCGCCGGCGCTGGTGTACGTGCCGCCGCCACAGCCATAGGCCCACAGGTACGTGGTGCTGCCGCCGAGCGTCGAGAACCAGTCGCCTGCGGTCACCGACTGCTCGCCGCCGAACAGCGAGAAAGCACGCCACGCAGCGCTGGAGAACGCCTCGGGATAGCTTGCAGCGGAGAAGTTGTCGTCGATGACGCCGGCCATCGTGGGCTTCAACGCACCGGTGCGGAACGCATGGTCCTTGTTGAGGTACGTGCGCAGCAGCTCGCGCTCGGAGGTGGTGAAGGCCGGCATGTTGTAGAAGTCCGCGCGTCCCACGGCCAGCGTCAGCAGGCTTGGGATCACGGACTCGTCGTACTTGCCGTCGCCAATGATGTTCTTGTTCTCAGCGCGGCCGGCGCCGGGATCGTTGACGGATTCGTCGGACCAGTTGCCCTCCATGTCGGCATAGAAGGCATCGGCCGGCCATGCGCCGCGGTGATCGGGATGCCCGTCCGGGTTGATGTCGCCGGAGTACGGCACGGCAATGCGGCCGATGAGAAACACGGTCGTGAGATCCGGTCCCTGACGGTACTCGTTGAGGATCACCGTCTTCACGGCAGCCACCGCCGCCGGCGAGAATGTCTCGGTGCGCCCCACCTGACGCATCACCACGCGCCATCCCTCCGCCATCAGATCATTCTGCAGCCGCGTCAGCTCCATTGCAAGTGGACCCGCCATCGTGCTGTCCACGACGAGCAGCACCGCGCCGGGCAGCGCTTCCGGCGCGCGATCGATGCCGGAGAAGATGTAGCCGCTGCCGAAGTAGACGAGCTGCGACGAGTCGTCGATCTTCCGCACGCAGTTCTTCAGCACCTGATACTCGTAGCCCACGCCCACCACGGCATCGTCATCGGTGAAGGAGGTCTTGGTGGAGTCCAGCGTCGCGATCGGCTGCGCGGACCACTGGGCATCGAGGCGTTCCTTGCGCCAGACCCTGTAGCCCTTGGCGTAGGGATCGCTGTTCCAGTGCAGCGTGATCGATGGTTGCGGTGCCTTCTTCACATCAGCATGCAGCATGACTGCGAAGTCCTTGGAGTCCTGCGCATGAACGATGCCGACCGTGGTGCACAACAACGCAAGCACGGCGGCCGCGAGCACGCGCCGCCGGAGGGAGTATGCAAGGGACATGAGGGAACCTCTACGGTTATTGATCAATGGAACCTACCGTGACGCTAAGATCGCAAAACGCCGGTCCACCGCCGCGCAGGAACTGCGTCCTGCGGCGGTCGATCACCCTCCCGCCAGGAGCATGCGCTCGTCGTACTGCAGCGTGCCCTTCTCGTAGTATGGCTTCCACCACGGCTGCGCGGTGCCCTGCGCCTGCAGCGTGAGCGGGTCGTCCGTCGTGGATGTGGCCATCGCCGATCGGAAGTGGTAATGGTCCACGAGGCGCAGTGCCTCCACGGCGTACTTGATCACCACGGAACGATCGGTGATCGCCACCAGGTTGTCGCCGTTGGCGCCTTCACCGCCTGCGGCGAGATTACTTGAACCCGCGAACACCATTGGGTTCTCGCCGTTGAAGTCCACCACGACAAACTTGTGATGCACCACCTGGCCGGCGCCGCCGCGCCACTCCTTGCGGAAGGTGGGCGGCACATGCTTGTCCAGCACGCTGAACGGCACCACCAGACGATTGCCCGCGCGCCCGTTGTGCACGTTCACCGTCTCCTCCTTGCCGCTCGTGGCCGGCACGCTCTGCGTGACGCCGTATACGTACACGCCGCGCTTGTCCAGGTTCTTGATCTCCGCGAGCACGGGTCCACCGCCGCCGAGTTCCATGATTGCAAAGAGCACGGAGCTCTTGGCGCCGGCAATCGCGTCGGCAACCTTCTTCAGCGAGACCAGCGGATCGTGATGCGGTGAGAACGCCACCGAGCCGGCCGGGATGCCTTTGCCGGCGATGTCGAACCACTGGCCCGACACCGAGGACTTCGAGAAGCCGGCCTGCGACTTCGTGGGATCGTTGAACGCTTCGTCGAACGCCTGTCCGTAGAGCACGGCCACCTTGTCGTCGTTGAACAGGAAGACGTTGTTGGCCTGCACGTAGAGACCGCGCACGGAGAAGTTCGCCGAACCCGCGAGCACCTTGAACGGCTTGCCCTTGCGGCGCAGGATCAACACCTTGTTGTGCGCGAAGCGCTTGAAGTGCCCCACCTTCACGTTCTTCGCACCGGCGGATGCCACCAGCGCCTTGTGCACCTTCACCTCCGGCGCAGCCGCGCCCGTGTGCAGCGGCGCGTCGTCCATGAACACCCGCAGCCGCGAGCCCAGCTTCTTCAGGCCCTCTATGAAATCCGGCTCGTCGATGTCGTAGACGAATGCGTCCACGGTGATGGACTCGTCGTTGACGGCTTCGTTCAGCACCTCGAAGACGAGCGTGCGGGCGTGATAGCCCAGCCACTCATACTGGTCCGCGAAGGGCGCGGTGTCGTAGGCGATGGTCTTGGCGCCGGCCGGACGGATCGGCTTGTTCTGGAAGCGCGTGGCGTATGCCTGCGAGGAGAGATAGCCGCGCGTGAAGCCGATGTCGAACTTGGCGCGCTTGTCCGGAAGGATGTTGAGGGCGACACGCACCGTGGGCCCGGCCTTCAGGCGCGCATCGGTGAAGTACATCGCCGTCACCTCGTAGTGATACTGGCCGGCGTGGATATCGGGTGGGAAGTCGATCCAGCGGAACTTCTGGAACGGCGCGAGGTTCGACGGCGTCCACTCACGATCCTCCGCCTTCGACTTGCTGGTGTAGGCCGTGGAGAAGCTCAGGCGATTCATCAGGTACGACGACTTCCCGCTCGGCGTGGTGCGTTTGATCGCAAAGCCGGCCAGGTTCGGCGTCCGTTTCTCGTCGAGGTTCATCGCCAGGAGAACCGACCCATCACCGCAGTATGCGGTCACCGAGAAGCCCTCGGTCCTGCCGGACACGATCAATCCGCCGGCTGCGCTGGTCGTGCGCTTCGTTGCCATTCAGATATTCTCCCCATGATGATCGAAACGTGATCGGCGGTGCAACGGTGCTCGGTGCATCCGCACGGGCGCCGTCAGTAGCCGAAACTGCGCAGGCGCGACTCACTGGCACGCCAGTCGTCGCGCACCTTCACGAACAGTTCGAGATAGACGGGCTGTTCCAGAAACTCCTCGATGCTCTGGCGCGCGCGCGAACCGAGCCGCTTCAATGCCTCGCCCTTGGTTCCGATGATGATGCGCTTCTGCGTGTCGCGCTCCACCACGATCTCCGCGTTGATGTAGATCTTCTGCGGAGCCTCGCGCTCCTTGAACTCCACCACCACCACTTCCACGGCGTACGGGATCTCTTTCTCGTAGAGCTTCAGGATCTGCTCGCGCACCAACTCGCTCACGAAGAAGCGCTGCGGCTGCTGGCTGATCAACTCCGGATCATACAGCGCAGGCCCGACCGGCAGCAGCTTCTCAATCACCCCCATCAGCACGTCGACGTTGTCGCCCTCGCGCGCGGAGATCGGGATCACATCGCGGAAGATGCCCATCTTCTGGAAGCGCTCCATCAAGGGCAGCACCACCGTACGATCGCCCAACGCATCCACCTTGTTGATGGCCAGCACGATGGGCCGCTCGATACGGTTGATCGCGCCCAGCGGCGTATCGGCAAGGCGCTCCAGATCGGCCGCGCCCGCATCCACAAGCAGCAGCACGACGTCGGCATCGTTGAGCGCGTTCTGCACGTAGCCCAGCATCTTCTGCTGCAACAGGTAGCGCGGCGTCAGCACGCCGGGCGTGTCCAGGAAGATCATCTGCGACGTCTCGGTGGACATCAGCCCCAGTACACTCTTGCGCGTCGTCTGCGGTTTGTTCGTGACAATCGAGAGCTTCGCGCCAACCATGCGATTGACGAGCGTGGACTTGCCCACGTTGGGCTCGCCTACGATCGCCACGTAGCCGGTGCGGAAGGAGGCGAACGCGGCGTCGGGCGTGCTTCCGGTGTCTTCTGCGTGATCGTCGATCATATTCCTGTTCAATTACGAATTACGAATGTCGAGTGTCGAATGTGCCCGGGCATGGAGCGTCGGGCCATGATGCGCCCATTCGTCACTCGTCACTCGCAATTCGTCATTTCCTCGCGAGTGTCTTCGTCGGGTCGAGTCTTGTCTTTCCGCGCCACATCTCGAAATGCAGCATGCTTCCGCTCACCGTGCCCACCTTCGCGCCGCGCTGCACGCCGGCGCCCTTGGCCACCGCGGAGGCTGCCAGCTTGCCGTACACCGTGCGATAGCCGTCGCGATGCTGCACGATCACCACCGTGCCGTAGCTGGGCACCCACGAGACGGCCGTCACCACGCCGGTCTCCGATGCGGTCACCGGCGAGCCGGGCTGCGCGGCGATGTTGATGCCGGGGTTGATGGTCACCGTGCCGGTCGCCGTATTGCGTCGCGCACCGTACCCCTCCACGATCCGGCGTCCGGTGGTGGGCCATGCGAACGCGAGCGGCATACGTGCAGCCGGGCGCGCGGCTGGGGGTGCGGCCGGCGCCTGCACGTGCGCCGACATCGTTGCGTCCATGCTCCACGCACAGACAAGCCCGAGGGCCGCACCGATGTTGAGCATCACCACGATCATGGCGAGAACGATTGGTTAGGTCAACTCACCGCCGCCTCATCAATCCGCAGCGTACGGTTGTCGGCGTCCAGCGTGGCCAGCACGCCCACCGGCACCGTGATCTTGCTCTTGACATGCCCGATGGCCAGGCCGTAGACCGTCGGGATCTTCAATGGTTCGAGAATGCCGCGCACCACTTCCTCGATCGACAGCGACAGCTTGAACTCGCCGTTGCTGCGGCTGCCGGCCTCGCACTTGGTGAAGCGTCCGATCGCCACGCCCGCGCAGGATGCCAGCTTGCCGCTCAGCACGAGCTGCATCAGCATGCGGTCCACACGGTAGGGCTCCTCCTCCACCTCCTCGATGAAGAGGATGTTGCCGGCCAGATCGATCTCGTACTGCGTGCCCATCAGCGCGGCCACGAGCGACAGGTTGCCGCCCACCAGACGCCCCTGCGCCGTGCCCGGCACGATGGTGCTGGCACGTGCCTCGCTGAAGACAGCACCGCGGAACTCCTCGCTCTCGCTGAAGGAACCGGCCGGGGCGGTGTTCATGACGATGCGGCGAAGGGAGTCGAGCGTGTATGCGTCGAACGTGCTGGTGGCCACGGGGCCGTGAAAGGCGACGAGCCCCGCGAGCTTGTAGATCGGATTGACGAGTGCGGTGAGATCGGAGTAACCGATGATCACCTTCGGGTTGGCGCGGATCACGCTGAAGTCCAGCAGCGGCAGGATGCGCATCACGCCGTAACCGCCGCGCACCGCCATGATGCAGCTCACATCGGGGTCGCGCACGAACTTCATGAACTCCTCGGCGCGCACGTCGTCATGCGCGGCCAGGTAGCCGTAGTCCTTGGTGAGATGCTCGCCGATCTTCACGTTGAAGCCCAGCTCGCGCAGCGCGGCGGCGGCACCGGCGGCCTCGTCGGCGCTCACGCCGCTTGCCGGAGCAACCAGCGCGATCGTGGCGCCCTCGCGCAGCATGGGCGGGCGCAGCAGTTCCAGCGGCTTCTTCCGGTCCTTGTCCTTTGGCCCCTTGGGCCGCGGCCGCGACGTGGCCGCACCGGGAATGAGCAGGGAGTCGGTGGTGCGCAAGGTGCTGTCGGCGGGCATGCCGGCGGCGCCGTCGTCCTGTAGCTGCGCGCGCAATGCTGCCGGCAGCGCGAGCGTGCCGGCAATGAAGCTGCGAAGGAATCGGCGTCGCGAACGAGAACTCACGGATACAGTACGGTTCGGTCTCACCATGCGGCCTGGGGTGCATGCGGGCAGCATGCGCCGGATTGGCGAAACTACGAATCTTTTCGCCGATGGCGTCCCGGACGGGGTCCTGCACCGGCCGGCCGGATGCTGGCCGCGAAGGCCGCACGATGCCCATGGAGATCGCGGGCTTCTGCGACGAAGACGGCGCCATACTCCGCGAGCGCACCACGCGCGATGCGCGCATGCATCCCAAGGCGCCGAAAGATCGCGCCGGCCTCGCGCAGCGCCGATCGCCCCGTGACGACATCACCCATGGCGTGCGCCAGACGCGACTGCTCCTGCAAGAGCCGCGCATGCATCACCGGGAACGTGCACGAACGAACGGCCGCCGCCTCGCAGCGACGCACGGCCTCCGCATGATCGCCTGCGCGGCGCGCGACGCGCACCCCGATCTCGTCGCACGCGAGGTCGTACACCGCAAACCGCTCAAGCCCCGTACCGCCCGCCTCAGCCAGCCGCATCGCCTCGTCGTGATTGCCCCGCAACGACACGACATCGGCACGATAGAGCAGCAGCGAAGCGTGCCCGCGCTCGTAGCCGGACGCCTCGGCGTAGTGCATCGCGGTGTCGTAGGCACGTTCGGCTTCCTCCAGCCAGCCAAGTTCCACGGCGACCTGTCCCATGCTGATCCACGCGATGGCGAGGTTGAACGGCGCACGCAGCTCCTCGAAGATCCGGATCGCCGCCTGCTGTGCCGCAAGGCTCTCCTGGAAGCGGACGAAGTCGCGATACACCGCCGCGACGTTGGCGAGCGCGGAGCCGTGATCGCGCCGGGTATCGAAGTACTCGGGGTGTTGCAGTGTTTCCTCGTAGCCCGCGAGCGCACGCAGCGAGCTGCCGGCGATGGATTCGATCGTCGCGACGTTGAAGATCGCCTTGTGCACGATGCCGCGGTCGCCGCACTTCTGGCCGCACTCGCGGGCACGCTCGGCATGTCCGCGCGCCTCCTCGTACTGGCCCTGCCGCCATGCGGCGATCGAGAGCAAATTGTACAGCATGCCGAGTTGCCGCAGCGGCAGATTGGGCTGCATCGTGGCCTTGATCAGCCCTTCGGCCAGGTGCCAGTTGTCCGAGGGCGACAGCAACCCCAGCAGATCGCGCTCCTCGATCAACGCCGCGGCCGTGCGCTGCTGCTGCCGCGTGGCGTAGACATCGGCCTCATCGCTGACGACGATCTCCTCCACCGCGCAGCCCAGATGCTGCGCCAGGCGTTCGGCATTCTCGCGTGCGACGCGCGTCACCACACCGCCAAGCCAGCGGTTGACCGTGCGCGGCGAAACGCCGACCGCTTCGGCCAGCCACCATTGCTTCAGCCGCAGCACCTCCACACGCCGCACCACGGCGTGGGTGTTGAGACGGACGGTATCCTCTTTGCGCATAGGGGGAATGCAAAAGTCAAAAGGCAAAAGTCAAAAAGGCGGGCCTGCACTACTGGTTCGCCTTTTTGACTTTTGACTTTTGACTTCCATCCCCAATCAGTTTGCCCAGGAACGACGTCCTGTGCACACCCGTGGGTCCGTGCGCGAGCACGGCGGTGCGGTGGCCGGCGGTGCCGTAGCCCTTGTGGCGGGCGAAGCCGTACTGCGGGAACTCGCCGTCCAGGCAGCGCATGATGCGATCGCGCGTCACCTTTGCCACGAGGCTGGCCGCTGCGATGGAGAGCGACAGCGCATCGCCGTCGATGATGGCACGGCATGGAACACCGGTGGCCACCGCGTCGCGGCCGTCGATGAGCACATAGCCGGGTGTGACCGGAAGACTTGCGACGGCGGTGCGCATGGCCTCGAAGGTTGCCTGCAGGATGTTGATGCGGTCGATGACATCGTTGCCCACGATGCCCACGCCCCATGCGAACGCTGCGGCGGTGATCTCCTCATACAGCCGCTCGCGCTCCTGCTCCGGCACCAGCTTGGAATCGCGCACACCCGCGATGGCGCAGTCCTCGTGCAGGATCACGGCGGCGGCCACCACCGGTCCGGCCAGCGCACCGCGCCCGGCCTCATCCACGCCAGCGATGTGCTCGAAGCCCAACGCGCGCAGTTCCTGTTCGAAATGTGTGGTCGGGAGTATCGCGTGTGCCATGCATTGTGAAGAAATGCAGTTGATTCCTCAGCATGGCAGACTGTTCAACAACGTCATATGCAAGGCGGCCGAGCGGACGCGAATGAGGCGTCCTTGTGGACGCCGCAGTGAGCGGACGTGAAGGCCAACGCAGCAGATGGCGTTGTTCAACAGTCTGCTAACGCAGTTTGTGGGATATGAGATTCATGAACTCCGCGCGCGTCTCGCTCTGGTGCTTGAACACGCCGAGCATCGCGCTGGCGGTGGTGGAGCTGTTCTGCTTCTCCACGCCCCGCATCATCATGCACATGTGGCTGGCCTCGGTGACCACCGCCACACCCTGCGGCTGAAGGTACTTCTGGATGGTCTCGGCGATCTCCAGCGTCATGCGTTCCTGCACCTGCAGCCGACGCGCAAACACGTCCACGATGCGCGGCACCTTCGACAGGCCCACGATCTTGCCGTTCGGGATATAGGCCACGTGCGCCTTGCCGAAGAACGGCAGGATGTGGTGTTCGCAGAGCGAGAAGAAGTCGATGTCCTTCACCACCACCATCTCGTCGTAGCGCTCCTCGAAGATCGCGCCGTTGAGCACCTGCTCCAGATCCATCGTGTAGCCCTGCGTGAAGAACCGGTAGGCCTCGGCAACACGCTGCGGCGTGCGCACCAATCCCTCGCGTTCCGGGTTCTCCCCCATCAGCACCAGCGACTCGCGCACGATCTCCTCCACGCGCGTGCGATCGTAGCCCGGTGCGATGTGTTCCTCCGGCTCCGGCGTGCGGCCGTTGTTCTGTGTGGTGCTCATCGGTGCGCGGCCTCCATCACCGCATCATAGCGCGGAATCTCCACGGGCTCGCCGAAGTACTCCACGCTGTTGTTGTCCGATTCGTACACGCGCACTGCATGCAGCGTGCCGGACGTGATCCGGGGTTCGAGGATGCGCCAGAAGCAGACGGCGATATTCTCCGCGGTCGGGATGACACCGCGCAGAAAGTCCACATCGTAGTTGAGATGCTTGTGATCCACCTTGTCGATGATCTCCTCCTCGATGATGCTCGCCAACTCCTTCAGATCGATCACATAGCCGGTAGCCGGATCGGGCACGCCACGCACGGTCACGTCCAGCCGGTAGTTGTGTCCGTGCCCGTTGATGTTGTTGCATTTATCGAACACCGTCTCGTTCCGCTCATCGCTGAACGTCGGATTGAAGAGCCGATGCGAAGCCGAGAACTGAGCCCGGCGAGTGACATAGAGCATTGGAGTTGCTCGTTGTTGGTTGTTGTCTGGAAGAGGGGTCTTCGGTCTTGGGGCTTTGGTCTTCGTCAGTACTACCAGCCGCAATGACATTACCATCCCGATCGGTAGTACTGACGAAGACCCAAGACCGAAGACCTAAGACCATCCCTTCACAATCGCCAACGCCGCCATTGCGGCGCCGAAGCCGTTGTCGATGTTGACCACCGTAACGCCGCCGGCGCAGCTCGTGAGCATGCCGAAGAGCGCCGTGAAGCCGCCGAGCGCGGTGCCGTAGCCAACGCTGGTGGGCACCGCGATCACGGGCTGCCCGAACAGGCCGCCTACCACACTTGCCAGCGCGCCCTCCATGCCGGCCACCACGATGATGACGCCGGCGCGGCCGATGCGCTCGCGCTGATCCAGCAGGCGATGCAGGCCCGCGACGCCGACGTCGTAGATCGCATCGGCCGGCGCACCGAACATCTCCAGCGTCTGGCGGGCCTCCTCGGCCACGGGAAGATCGCTGGACCCCGCGGCGACGATGGCCGTCGTGACGTCGGTGAAGTACGGCGCGGGAGAACCGAAGCGCAGCGTGCGCGCAACCGGATCGTACGCACCGCCGCCCAGCGCGCTCAATACTTCCGCCGCAGCTTCGGGCGTGCAGCGTGTGCCCAGCGCCCGCCCTTCGCGCTCGACGAGCACGCGTGCGATGGCGATGATCTGCGCCGGGGTTTTCGATGGACAGTAGATCACCTCGGAGAAGCCGCGGCGACGCGGACGATCCAGATCCACCTTTGCGTCGCCGAGATCCACATAGCCCCGAGCTTCGAGCGCCGCCATGGCATCGACGGGTGATGCTGCGCCGGAGTGCACCGCCTCCAGCAGCGCGCGGAGTTCGTCGGGCATCATGGCGTGGGGATCTCGATCTGTGTGAGGACCTCGTTGAGCGCGCCGGAGCGGAAGCCACGCAGATCCAGCGCGCTGAAGCGATAGCCGCAATCGCGCAGTACGCGGTCGATGTCCTCGGCGCACGCCAGCGCGCGCTCGAAGTCCGCGCGCGGCAGCTCCACGCGCGCTACGTCGCCGTGATGCCGCACGCGCAGCTCGCGGAAGCCCATCTCGCGCAGCGCACGTTCGGCGCGGCCGATCTGCTCCAGCATCGCACGCGTGATCGGCGTGCCGTACGGTACCCGTGAGGAGAGACACGGCGCCGATGGCTTGTCGTGATTCGACAGCCCGTACTCCAGCGCCAGCGCGCGCACCTGTGCCTTGGTGATGCCAAGCTCCGCAAGTGGCGATCGCACGCCCTGCTCGCGGGCGGCTTCGCGGCCCGGACGGTAGTCGCCGGCATCGTCGGCGTTGGAGCCGTCCAGCACCGTCGCGATGCCGCGCTCGCGGGCAAGCTCCGCCAGACGCACGTAGAGCGCGTCCTTGCAGTAGTAGCAACGGTTGGCCGGATTGCCGGCGTAGTTGGGAATGTCCAGCTCGTTGTAGGCGATGGTCTCGTGGCGCAGCCCCTGCTGCGCGGCAATGCGCTCGGCGAGCGCGCAGTCCTCGTCGGTAATCGTCTCGGTGACGGCCGTCACCGCCAGCGCGCGCGCGCCCAGCGCCGCATGCGCGGCGGCGGCCACCACGGAGGAGTCCACGCCGGCCGAGAAGCCGACGATGACCGAGCCGCAGGCGGCGATGTGCGCTTCGAGCGCAGCACGGAGTTCGCTGATGTGATGCTGGCTGTTCATGAAGGGAACGCCTGCTTCCGCGGCGTCATCCACAGCGGGTCCAGGCACGAGGGATCACAAGTTAGATCTTTTCGCGAGGTGCGGGAAACGTGGTTGCGGCCTGGTAGTGTCTCAGTTTGAAGCTTGGGGGTAGTGACTCAGATTGACCGTGAAGCACATGTTGCATCATCCGCACAGCCCGACCACGATACATCACTGGTCGCCCTGCAAGGGCAGAGAGATCCCTCATTTAACCAGCATCATCGTCCGCACGGCGCTCCAGCCGGAGCTCCGCAGGCGATAGTAGTACAGCCCCGACGGCTGCGCCGCTGCATCCCAGCGCACGCTGTAGCGGCCGGCCTTCCGCACATCGTCCACCAGGCACGCTACCTCGCGACCCAGCGCATCAAGCACCTCCAGCCGAACAAGTCCATCCAACGCGACACTGTACCCGATCTCCGTGGTCGGGTTGAACGGGTTCGGACGGTTCGCATCCAGCGCATCCGTACCCTTCATCAACTTGATCAGCCGTGTGTTCAAGCCGCACATCGTGAGGTGCACTGTCGCCGAGTCGACTGTCACATCCGCACACAGGGCGGCGTCCGGAATCACCTCGGCGGTGACCGACGAATTGCCGGACCACATCACTGTGTCGGTGCTCAGCATGTGAATGTACGTCCACATGCGAGCGTACAGCAGTGCGCCTGTGCCGTGCAGGTAGGTTGTATCGTTGGCCGCGACCACATGCACCTCCAGCACGCCACTGTAGTCGCGCAGTATCGTGGCCTTCCATCCCTGAGCGAGTGTGCCGGCGAACGTGCCTGGATAAGAGCCACGATCGGGGCGCATGGAGTTGGTGTCGTAGTGCATGCGGATCGTGAAGCCCTGCACGGAGTCCACATCGAAGGCGTTGTCGGCGAGTTCAACGCGCAGCTTCAGCGTATCGCCCGGGGAGCCGTCGGTCATGCCAAGGACTCCCGCACGCACGGTGTGGCGCGGTGTGACGTGCACGGTAGTCCACTGCGTAAGCGGATTGCCCGAGCGTCCGGTGACGGTCAGTTCATATTTCGTGGTCGCAGAGGGCGAGGCGATCGGCGTCGCGCAATCGGTACAGCTCAGGCCCGCGGCCGGTGCCCAATGGTAGGCGAGCGGCTCATCGCCCGCCAGACGGCCCAGCACCACCGGCGACGCCGCAAGCATAACGCCGCCGCCGGCGCACGTGGCCGCATCTGCATGGTACTGCGTGACGAGGTCGATCATGTTGGGCAGCCCGATCTGCTCGGCTCCGCTGGTGAGGCGGAAGCCGACGCGCTTGAATCGGCAGGCGGCATGCAGCTCGTTCGGTCGAGAGATGGTACTGAGATAGTGCAGGCCGGGCTTCTCCGGCATGGTGCAGTAGATCACACCATCCGGCCCGAGCATGAGCGATACCCAGTACGCTGTCTGTACAACCGGCGGATCATTGGCATCGATCCTGTATGCCGTCGCAGCCACTGTGCCACCGTCACTCACCGTCACATCATACTGCATCAGGTCGGTATGCGCACCGACGTTGAGTTCATACAGCAGCGACGCATAGAGCCGACCGCCATCCGGAGAAAAGCACAGTCCATATGGATGGCAGGTCGCCGGGACAGGAATGGCGATAGGATTGGAGACAACGCCGGTTGCATTGTCGAAGTCGAACAGCTCGATGCTCGGATTACCGTAGTTGGCGGCAGCCAGGCGTCGGCCGTCGATCGTCCCCTTCAGGTAGCCGATCATTCGGTCGGCAGTACCGATGTTGGCGATACCCGCATGGGATGTGACCGGCGGCGCAATGCCGGCAACGGTGACATGCCATGCATAGAATTGATCGTCGTGCCACCCATGCGCAAGCACCCAGTAGCCCGTGTGCGACGCATCGTACACGGCCGTCAGCTTCTCGGTGGCCGTGTCCAGCATCACCGTGTTCTTCACGGTGATGCCACCGAGACCGTTGTCCCCGCGCATGTCCACGATGGAGTACTCGATGCCGCCTGTGCGGGGATAATACGCCCCGACACCCGCCGTGAACACGTAGTAGCGGTTCGTATCGCCCGGCATCGGTCCGATCAACGCGGCCTGCGTGGAGCTGAAGTGCCCATGAAGCATGGTCCCGTTCTGCATCGAGCGATGCATGCGGTTCCAAACAGTGTCGCCATTGGTATAGAAGAGCAGCACCCCCGTGCGGGGATCGGCGGCGCTGGCGCAGCCTTCCAACTGGGTCATCTGGCCGTCACCCAGCGAGGCCGGTGGGTCCACGTTGAAGTCGATACCGGCCTTGTCACCGAAGTACCAGATGTTATTGGACTTCTGCGCGGTGGCAGTCAACGGCAGCAGATGCATCGGCACGCAGAGGAGCGCGGCACAAAGGAGGAATCTGCGTTGGCTGGGCATGGTTGAACCTGATCATCGATTGCATCGTCGGGATCGGCTCGCGAATGTGCGGCGTGCAACGTTGCAATGCAAATGCCAACATGCCATTCATCATCATTTGACCAGCATCATCGTCCGCACCGCACTCCAGCCCGCGCTCCGCAGGCGATAGTAGTACAGCCCCGACGGCTGCGACGCGGCATCCCAGCGCACGCTGTAGCGGCCGGCCTTCCGCACCTCGTCCACCAGACACGCTACCTCGCGACCCAGCGCATCCAACACCTCCAGCCGCACCGGTCCGTCCAGCGCCACACTGTACCCGATCTCCGTGGTCGGGTTGAACGGGTTCGGACGGTTCGCATCCAGCGCGTTCGTGCCCGTCACCAGCTCGATCAGCCGCATGTTCAGCCCGCACATCGTCAGCCGCACCGATGCCGCGTCCACCGTCACGTCGGCACAGGGAGAGGCGTCCGGGATCACCTCGGCGGTGACCGTTGAGTTGCCCGACCACGTTGCCGTATCGCTCGTCAGCATGTGGATGTAGGTCCACATCCGCGCTCGCAACAGCGTGCCCGCTCCGTGCAGGTACGCTGTGGGATCGGTTGCCACCACATGCACTTCCAACACGCCGCTGTAGTCGCGCAGCACCGTGGCCGTCCATCCCTCCGCCCGCGTGCCGGCAAGCATGGCAGCATAGGCGCTCCGATCCGGGCGCATCGAGTTCGTGTCGTAGTGCATGCGTACCGTGAAGCCGCGCACCGAGTCGAGGTCGAGCGCGTCGTCCACCAGCTCCACGCGCAGCTCCAGCGTGTCGCCCGGCGTGCCGTCGAGCCCGCCCTGCACCGCCGCACGCACGGCATGCCGCGGCGTGACGTGCACCGTGGTCCACTGCGTGAGCGGATTGCCCGAACGCCCGGTGACGGTCAGCTCGTACTTCGTGGTTGCCGAGGGCGAGGCGATGGGCGTAGCGCAATCGGTACAGCTCAGACCATCGGCCAGCGCCCAGTGGTAGGCGAGCGGCTCATCGCCGGCGAGACTGCCCACGAGCACCGGCGATGCCGCAAGCATGATGCCTGCGCCGGCGCAGGTGGCCGTGTCGGCATGGTACTGCGTGACGAGGTCGATCACATTCGGCAGCCCGATCTTCGCCGCGGTACGGGGGGCCAGATGCATTCCATCGCGCTTGAACCGGCAGGCGGCACGCGGCTCGTTCGGTCGGGAGATGGTGCTGAGATAGAACAGCCCGGGGTATCTGCCCGGCATGGTGCAGTAGATCACACCGTCGGGTCCCAGCATGAGCGTGACCCAGTAGGCGACCTCGACCACCGGCGGATCATCCGCGCCGAAGTCGTATGCGGTGGAGGCAATCGCCGCGCCATCGCCTGCGGTCACGTCGTACTGAATCAGATCCGTATGGGCTCCTGCGCGGAACTCGTACAGCAACGATGCGTAGAGCCGGCGCCCATCCGGCGAAAAGCACACGCTATACGGACGGCAGGTTGCAGGCACCGGTATGGCGATGGGGTTGGAAACGATGCCGGTGGCGTTATCGAAGTCGAGCAGCTCGATGCAGCGGGTGCCATAGTTGGCGGCAGCCAGATGGCGACAGTCAATCGTGCTCTTCAGGTAGCCAATCGAGTTCTCGGACACTCCGCCGTTGATCATGCCCACACGGGAGATCACCGGCGCCGCGATGCCGGTGGGTGTCACGTGCCACGCGTAGAAACGATCATCACCCCATCCATGCGCAAGCAACCAGTAGCCCGTGCGGGTCGCGTCGTACACGGCCGTCAGCTTCTCGGTTGCGGTGTCCAGCAATACCTTGTTCTTCGTGGTGATCCCGCCGAATCCATTGTCACCGCGCATGTCCACGATGGAGTATTCGATGCCGCCCGTGCGCTTGTAATACGCCCCGACGCCTGCCGTGAACACGTAGTACCGGTTCGTGTCGCCCGGCATTGCCCCGATCAGCACGGTCTGCGTGGAGCTGAAATGCCCATGCAGGCCGAAGCCGTTCTTCATCGGACGATGCGCACGATTCCACACCGAGTCGCCATTGGCATAGAACAACAGCGTTCCGGTGCGGCGATGGGCGATGCTCGCGCATCCCTCCAACTCGCTCATCTGGCCGTCGCCCAGCGCAACCGGCGGGTCCACGTTGAAGTCGATGCCGGCCTTGTCGCCGAAGTACCAGATGTTGTAGGACTTCTGCGCGGCCGCGGTCATCGGCAGCAGCGAGAACAATGCGCAGGCGAGCGCGGCGCAAACGTGGGAGCGGCGTTGGCTGGTCATGGCTGTCTCCGGTCATCGATCATTGTGCGGAATCGTTCTCGCATCACCCGCAATGATACCCGGCGCATCGTCACCATGCCATAGGACTTATGACCTGTCCTTCATCAGCAGACCGAATTCCGGCGCGAAGTATCGCGCGAACAGCTCGCCCTGCGTATTGACCCCCGCCTTGCGATGAATCGTGTTCAGATGGTTCCGCACGGTGGCCGCCGATATGCCCAACATCGTCCCGATCTCCTTGTACGAACGCCCCAGCAACCGGTACATCAGCACGCGCATGGCCTGGTGGGTGAGCCCCAGTTCCTCGGTGATGTGTTCCATCGCATCATAGAAGAGCGTGTCGGCCGGGTGCTCGGCATGATAGCGCATGCTGTAATCCTTGAACACGAAGATGAAGAACGGCTCCAGCGCGGCAAGTGTCTTCAGCGTCGCCTCGCTGAACGCCGGCTTCTTCCGTTCGCGCAGCATGATAAAGGTGCCCAGCCATGCGCCATCGTCGTAGCTGGTGAGAATCGTCGGCGCGTGGAAGAACGACCGCTTCCGGCCGATAGCCTTCATTTCCATCTCCATGAAGATCTCGATGCGCTCGCGCACGCTGTCGCCCACCGGACGCAGATCGAAGCCGAGCGCGGAATCATCGGTGGGAAGCAGGCTCACGTTCGCGCCGTTGAGCGGACCATGGCGATGCCGGGCATCGAGCGAATTGCGGATGACGATCACATGATCGATCTCCGGGAACAACTCCTGCACCGCTGCGATGAGTTGTTCGAACCACTCGCTCGCCGACGCGGCCGTGGGCAGCGCATTGAGGAAGGCAATCAGGTGCTGACGGTTGGGTACCGAGGGCATGGGTTATCATCCACGATGTTCGGCGCCGAATCTGCAGCGTGGATCGTTGCGATGCAACGCCCCTTAGCAGGCTGTTGAAAAACGCCGTCTGCTGCGTTGTGAGTATTTCAACAGGCTGCCGGCCGCCACGGCAATCGCCGCGCCTTGCGTATGTTTGGGGCACAATGATCCCAGTCCTGTTCAAAATCGGCCCGATCTCCGTCTACAGCTTCGGCTTGATGATGGGAATCGCATTCATCGTTGCCAACTACTTCTTCGCCCGCGAAATGCGGCGGCGCGGGATGTCGGAGGAATCCGCCGGCGCCATCACGCTGATCGCGCTGGTTGCCGGCGTGGCGGGCTCGAAGCTCTTCAGCCTGATCGAGAACTTCAAGGCGTTCATCAGCAATCCGATGGACGAGATCTTCTCGGCGGCGGGGCTCACCTTCTACGGCGGGCTCATCCTCGCCACGCTCTGCATCTACATCTATGTCCGCCGCAAGCGGATGACGTTCGCGCTGGTGGCCGATGCCGCCGCTCCCTCGCTGATCATCGCCTACGGCATTGGCCGCATCGGCTGCCAACTTGCCGGCGACGGCGACTACGGCATCCCGAGCAAGCTGCCGTGGGCGATGCGCTATCCGGAGGGCACGGTGTCCACCATCGTGGACTCCGCCTATGCGGTGCAGATGGGCAAGAAGCCAAACCTGGAACTGGCGGCGCGATTCAGGGAGATGTATCCCAACGAGCCGGTGCCGCGCGACATCGCGGTGCACCCGGCGCCGGTGTACGAGACGCTTGCGGCGCTGGTGATCTTCGCGTTGTTGTGGAAGCTGCGGAAGAAGCCGCGGGCCGCGGGTGGATTGTTCGCGATCTACCTGATCGCAGCAGGCATCGAGCGGTTCCTGGTGGAGCTCATCCGCCTCAACGATCACTGGTTCGGCCTGCTCTCCGAGGCGCAGGTGATCTCGCTCCTGATGATCCTCGGGGGCATCATGATGCTCTACGTGCTGCGCAATGCGCCGAAGCTGGAGTTCCCGGCGGAGGCGCCGTCGCGCACAGCCGCCGCGCGCTCACGTGCGGGCGCACCGGTCGGGCGCAAGATGGTTGCGAAGGGGAAACGGTAGAATCGATCCCCGCGTACGCGGGGATCGCACACCGGAAACGTATCGGTTACTTCGTTGAATGCTGACGCTTGCGGCGGCCGGCCGGCCGCCGCATCGTGCGCCGCCGCTCCACATGCTCGCCGAACAGTTCGTGCAGTTGATCGATCAACTGCGACGCGACGCGCTTCAGTTCGCCGCGATGAGTGGCCGCAAGCTCGTCGATGAGCTGCGCGCCGGCAGGGGTGAGCGTCACAAACACATACCGCCGGTCCTCGGCGTCCTGCTCGCGCCGCACCAGGTGCTGCGCCACAAGCCTATCGACCAACCCCACGACACTATGGTGCCGCACCTGCAATTGCTCGGCCAACTCGCCGATCGAGATGCGCCCGTGGGGATATCCCTTGATCGCCACCATGGCGGCATGTTGCTGCGGTGTCAGCCCCACCTCCAGCGCCGCTTCGGCGCCGAAACGAAGGAACTGCCGCACAGCATAGTGGAATGCCGCCAATGCCTCGTAGTCCGCGTGTTTGATTCGTGCCATCGTCTCCGCGTGATACCAACATCGTCTCGCTCGGACGCCTGGGGGGTCAGTCCGTCGAATGCAATACCGCAACAGGATGCTCTCGGTCTGAAACGAATACAGCCGCGATCTTGTTTGCACCGCACGGGCTGCGACGTATGATGGGTTTCGATAACTTTGCGCCCGTTCAGGCGCACCGGCGCTCCCTCTTCCCTCTCATATCCAACATTTCAATGCGATCGAGGCTTCCGATTCCCGTGCTGCTGGTTCTGGTTTCCATCATCGTCGGCTGTTCGCGGCAGGACAGCACGCCGGCCGGGAAGAAGATCCCCGTGGTGGGATTCATGCAGATCGTGGAGGATCCCACGCTGAATGAGGCAAAGGACGGTTTCTACGACGCATTGCGCGAGGCCGGCTACCGCGAGGACTCCGGCACCGTGAAGATCATCTACCAGAATGCCAGCGGCGACGCCGCGACGTTGAACCAGATCGCCGATCACCTCGTGTCGGAGCAGGTGGACCTCATCGCGGCCAATACCACGCTGGCCATGATCACGGCCGCCAACAAGACCCACACGATCCCCATCTTCATGATGGTGGCGCCGAGCCCGGAGCTCGCCGGACTCAGCAAGCCGAACGCCCCGCCGCCGGCGAATCTCTTCGGCGTCTACGAGACGCTGGCCTACATCGACACCAGCGTGGGCCTGATCCACCAGGTGTTTCCCGCCGCGCGGCGCGTGGGCACCATCTACAACAGCTCGGAGCCGAACTCCACCAACGCCCTTGCACGCCTGCGCGCCGGCTGCGCTGCGCTGGGCCTGGAACTGGTGGAGCTTCCGGTGACCGCCTCCAACGAGACGCAGCAGGCGGCACAGACGCTCGCCGGGAAGGGCGTCGATGTGTTCTTCGCACTGCCGGACAACGTGATGTTCGCCAGCTTCGAGACCGTGGCCCGCGAGATGTCGCGCGCGAAGATCCCCGTGGTCACCTCCGAGAGCGGGTTGGTGGCCCGCGGCGCACTGCTAGGCTACGGCGCGGACTTCCGGGCGTGGGGCCATCAGGCCGGTGTGGCGGCGGCGCGCTACCTGAAGACGCACAATCCGAAGGACGCGACGCTGGAGATCGTGGCGGTGCGCAAGCGCACCTACAACCCTGCCACGGCCAGGGAGCTGGGGATCACGCCGCCCACGGGATTCGAGCCGATCCACTAACGCCCGACACACAATGGAGTTGATTGTTGGAGCGCTCACGATTGGACTCGCCTATGCCTTCCTGAGCATGGGCGTGTTCATCACGATGCGGATCTTCAACTTCCCGGACATCACGGCCGACGGCTCGCTGACGCTGGGAGGCGCGATCACCGCCGCGCTCGTGCCGTTCGGCGTGGAACCGTGGCTGGCCGTGGGTCTCTCCATGGTCGGTGGATTTGCCGCTGGTGCACTGACCGGCGTGATCCACACCAAGCTGCGGGTGAATGGACTGCTCGCGGGGATCCTGGTGATGACCGCCCTCTATTCGGTGAACCTGCGGATCATGGGACAATCGAACGTACCGCTGTGGAAGGCGAAGACCATCGTCTCCTCCGCGGCGGCGCTGACGGGCATGGCCGACCCGGAGCGCGCTGCGCTCCTGCTGTTCCTGGTGATGACGGCGATCGGCGTGGCGGCGCTGGCCTGGTTCCTGCATACGGACTTCGGGCTGGCGATGCGCGCAACCGGCGACAACGAGTCGATGATCGCGGCACAGGGCGTAGATACCGATCGCATGAAGATCATCGGCATCGGCATCTCCAACGCGCTCATCGCGCTCTGCGGGACCATCGTGGCGCAGTACCAGGTCTACAGCGACATCGGGATGGGCGTGGGCATCGTGGTGTTCGGGCTCGCCAGCGTGATCATCGGCGATACGCTCGCGTCGGCAGCCGGCCGCACCGGCATCACGGCGCGCATCGTGGCGGTGATCGGCGGCTCGATCGTCTTCCGCGCCATCGTCGGCCTGACGCTGTGGATCGGCGTGCGACCCAGCGATCTGAAACTTGCGACCGCGGTATTCGTGCTGGCAGCAATTCTGCTGCCGCGCATGCGGCGTGGCACCAGCCGCAACGCGGGGCTTCGCCTGGGATGACCACTGCAGGCAACGATATGATCACCCTGGCCGGCGTCACGAAGACCTTCAACGCGGAGGGTCCGCACCCGGTGCGTGCGCTGGATGCGCTCTCGATCGCCGTGAAGGCGGGGGAGTTCGTGGTCGTGATCGGCTCCAACGGCTCCGGCAAGTCCACGCTCCTGAACGCGATCGCCGGCACGGTGCTGCCGGATGCCGGCACCATCACGATCAACGGCGCCGACGTGACGCGCACGCCGGCCCACCGGCGCGCACGCGTGGTGGGCCGCGTGTTCCAGAATCCGTTGGGCGGCACCGCCGCCTCGATGACCGTGGCGGAGAACCTGCGACTGGCCGCGCTGCGCGGCCAGCCCAAGCGCTGGCGCATCGGGCTGACGCACGCCGTGGAGCAGGAACTCGCCGAGCGTGCCCGCCTGCTGGGCATGGGGCTGGAGACGCGGATGCACACGCCCATCGGCCTGCTTTCCGGCGGCCAGCGCCAGGCGCTCACGCTGCTGATGGCCACGCTGGGCGACGCACACGTGCTGCTGCTGGACGAACACACCGCCGCGCTGGACCCCGCATCGGCCGAGCAGATCATGGTGCTCACCGAGACGCTGCTGGCCAGGCGCGCGATCGCCGCGCTGATGGTGACACACGACATGATCGAGGCCGTGCGTCATGGTACACGGCTGTTGATGATGCATGCCGGCCGCATCGCCTACGACGTGGCCGGCGACGACAAGAAGGCACTCACTCCACCGATGCTCATGGAGCGCTTCGCGAGTCTGCGGGCATCGGCTTCATTGCCGGACGACTGGAATCGCATCCCCACGTGAGGCGCATGCCCGCGGACCGCTCAGCGCCAGACCGCTCAGCGGCACTCCCGCAGCAGCGGCACACCGATTCCACACGGCACCTTATCGAAATCAATCGCAGGAGGAACAACCATGCACGATGGTACGACGTCGATCGGCCGGCCCTTCCGTATCGCGGTCATCGCGATGATGGCGCTGGCCATCGGCCCCGGTCTTCACAGGCTTGCGGCGCAGCAGTCGTTCGTCGCCACGCATTTCGGCGTGTTTTCGAGCGACAAGGAAGTGCCCCCCAACGACGATGGTGGCGACGGCGTCGCCATCTTCCGCTTCAATCCCACAACCAGTTCGCTCGAGTATCGCATCTCGGTAACGTTCCAGGGTTCGGATACCATCACGGTCGCCCATTTCCACACCGGTAACGAGGGTGTCTCGGGCCCCCCGATCCATGACATCCCCTTCGCGCCGGGCAGTCTGACCGCCGCCGGCACGTGGGAGAATATCTCTGCGCAGGACCTGCAGACGCTTGGCAACGCGGGCATGTATGTGAACGTGCACACGAAGCGCCATCCCAACGGCCAGATCCGCGCACAGGTGGTGCCGCTGCCCAATCTGCTCTCGGAGGGCATGACGCCCCAGCGCGAAACGCCGCCGGTGACGGGCTCCTCGGGTTCGGGAACATGCTCCATGTGGCTGGATATCCCGAACCATCGCGTGACCTATCACCTGGAGTGGGACAGCCTGACCGGACCGCCCACCGCCGCGCACTTCCATCGCGGTGCACCGGGCGTTGCCGGTCCTGTGGCCTTCCCGATCGCACTCCCCGGTGGCGCCGGCACCTCCGGCACGCTGGATGGTGTGGCCGACGGCATTTCCGATGCCGACATCACGGCGCTGCGCTCGGGCATGATCTACGTCAACGTCCACACCTCGGCGAATCCGACCGGTGAGATCCGCGGGCAGATGCTCACCAGCGAGGTCTTCACCGCAGCCATCTCGCCGGCGAACTCGGCGCCGCCGGTTACAGGGTCGAACATGATGGGTACGGGGTTTGTGCTGGTGCGCGGCAACGGCGTGGTCAGCTCCTACAACGTGGTCAGCAGCGGAACCGGGCCGATCACGATGGGACATATTCATCGTGGAGCGATCGGCGAGAACGGACCGGTCATCGTTCCGTTCATCGGCTTCGGCGATCTGTGGGGTACGCTCGGACCGGATATCCTCCTGAGCCAGCCGGCGTGGGATTCGATGCGCGCCGGCAACATGTACGTGAACTTCCACACGCAGGCCAATCCCAACGGGGAGGCACGCGGCCAGTTGGTCCCCGCCGCCGCCAACCTCACGCCGCTGGCAGCCGTTCCGGCCGATGACCCGTCGGGCGCAGTGTCGGCACTGACGGCGTGGTACGATCCCGCAGCGGCAGGCATCCGCTTCCGCACGACGTTCGCCCATCCGGAGCGCGGCGCCACGGTCACGCTGTATTCCACGCTCGGGGATCGCATCGCATCGGCCGACGTCGAGCGCGGCATCATCTCCGCCGGCACACTGGCCAACGGCATGTACCTCGTGCAGCTCGTCGCGGATGGACGTCCGGCGGGGTTCTGCCGGGTGGCGGTGGTGCGGTAGTACGAGAGGGCTTCGGGCTTGGGTCTTCGGTCTTGGGCCTTGGGCCTTGGGTCTTCGTCAGTACTGCCGGCCGGACCGGCAACACTGACCCGAAATCGAAGCCATGTCAGACGATACATAAGACGGCCGTCCCCGCATCAGCAGGGACGGCCGTTTGGTTGTTGCCGGTCATTGGCATCAGTGAGGCACTGATCCGGCCGGTAGTACTGACGAAGACCGAAGGCCCAAGACCGAAGGCCGAAGCCCCAAGACCGAAGCCCCGGGGCCTTCCGTTACTTACTCAGGATCATCGTGCTCGTCTTCGACCAGTGGCCGGATTCGAGACGGTAGTAGTACAGACCCGACGGATAGCCCGTCGCATCCCAGCTCACCTCGTAGAGGCCGGGCTTCATGTACTCCGCATCGATGAGCGTCGCGACCTGACGGCCGGAGGCATCATAGACCACCAGGCGCGTCGGTCCGTCCAGGCCCAGCGAGAACGTGATGTTCGTCGAGGGATTGAACGGGTTCGGACGGTTCTGGCTCAGCGAGTAGCGGAAGCCCGTCGCTTCGATCAACCGGAGGTTGATTCCGCAGATGGAATCTATCGTGATGAGGCCCGGCGTCGGCTTGAAGCGCATGCACTGCTTGCCTGCTTCGGAGACCGGCACCATGAACAGGTTGAGCTTCGACTTGCTCTCGTCGGCCAGGAAGAGCTGGTACTTCAGGTTCAGGATCTTGCCCGGTCCGCCAAGCGACTGCCCGGCCGGTGCGGTGAGCACCGCCTGGAATTCGCCCGGTGGCGACGGGATCACCGTGATGTCCCATCCCGCGCAAATGGTGCCGTCGAGCAGCATGGCCTTGTGCTCGGCCGTGTTGCTGTCGTTGAGCAGCTTCACCACCTTGTCGTTGTAGAACACCGAGACGTAGAAGCTCTTCAGGTTGTTCGGTGCCGGCGAGCGGTCGATCGTCACCTCGGCATTCACCACGGCGCCCGGAGGTCCGTGATAGGTACCGATCGTCGCGTTCACCTCGGTGATGAATCCAACACCCTTCACCTCGGCCGGCTGCGTCACCACGGCGCTGTTGTCATCCGGGTCGATCACGTTGAAGATCACGTTGGCGCTGTAGTTGCCCACGTGGTTCGGCAGGAAGTCCACCGGGATGCGCAACTGCTCGTCCGGACCCAGATCCTTCGGATAGGTGATGCCCGACTGATCGAGGCGGAAGTACGGCGTCGGCTGCGCGAACGCCGCACCAAGCACACGGATCGGCTCGGAGCCGTTGTTGGTGAGCACCACATCGTGACGCGGCTCGTCGCAGGTGAGCACGTTCTGGAAGTCCCAGCCCAGCGTGGTCACACCCTCGGTGAAGGTGTAGCCCACCAGCGTGTTGGTGGAATCGTCGCAGAAGGAGTGATCGCCCACGAAGGCGATGCGGGCATTGCGCGTGCCCGGGAACTGCGGCCGGAACTCGACCCGCACCGTGCGGGTCTCGCTGGGCTGCAGCGTCCACGAGGGCGCCGGCAGGTCCGCCGGGTTGATCCAGAACTCGCCCGGGGCGCCGCCAAGCACGATCACGTTCGTGATGGTGAGCGGGCGCGTAGGCTTGGCCGTGATCGTCACGGTCATCTCGATCGCCGCGGTGGCCGGATACGGCCCCGTGAAGTTCTTCGTCCCGAAGTCGATGCCCGTCACCGAGCCATGCGACTCGATGCCGATGCCCTGGAGATCCGAGAACACGGTGTCGCCACCCTTGGTGATCAGACGCGCCTGCGCCGAGTACAGCCGCTCGTCCTTCGGCAGGAAGAGCACCTTCTGCTGCAGCGGATGCCCGCTGTTGGCGCGCATGACGTCGCCCGGAATCACCGTCGTCTGGCGGTCGCTGGCGTCCAGCTTGAAGTAGCCGCTGTCGGCATCGAGGCCCACAAGCGTCAGCGACTCGACCTCGTCATCCGACGTGCCGACGTTGTCCACCGTGATGATCGCATCATAGAACGGCACGCCGCTCTTGGTGCACGAGTTCAGTGTGGTCAGCCAACGCTTGCCCCAGTCGAACGGCGTGAGCGTCGGACCCGGCATCACCACTTCCGCGGTCCATACCGAGGTGTCGCGCCGGTCGCGGGTGCTGCCCCAGACGCGGGCCACCGTGCGGAACGTGCCGAGTGCGGTCGGGGTGAAGGTGACCTTCACCGTCACGCACTGCTGTGCGCGCAGCACCGTGGTGTCCAGCTTGGTGATCTCGTTCGGGTCCATCGTGAAGTTGAGATCCAGCCACTCCATCAGCTTCTTCAGATCCGGATCGTTCGGATTCTTGAAGCGCAGCTCGCCTGAGCCGATGTTGCAGATCTCGAGATCCATGGTCTTCGGGCCGTCGCGATTCAACACGAAGCGGCCGAACTTCAGGTCGCCCACGTAGATGATCGGGCGCGCGGTCTCGGTGATGAGCGGCAGCGGCATCGTGATGCAGCCCAGCTTCACCTTGAGCGTGTCGATGTACTGGTGGTTCTCGAGCTCCGGCCTGGAGGTGATCTCGATGATGATCGAATCACCCGGTGCGAGCGTGGTGGGCACCGGCGGCGTGGACTTCACGATCGTGTAGCCCTGGTTGCCGTCGGCAAGCGTGAGCGTCTTCACGTCCAGCGGACGCTTCAATGGATTGCGCACCACCACGGTCTTCGTGCCGGTCTGCCCAACGGTGATCTCACCGAAGTTCAGCTCCTTGGCGGGATCCATTTCGGCCCGCTCTGCATAGTAGTGGTAGTACACATACCAGACCTTGCCCGTGCGGTCCTTGATGAGCACGGTCGCCTCGGCGTCCTGCAGCGGATCGATCGGCGTCACCTGCACGGTGCAGTTGGAGCGGCCCAGAATGTCGCTGAGCTTCACCGGATCCACCGGCACCAGGCGTGCGTTCTTCACCGACGACGGGTCCAGCGTGATCGAGCGCAGTCCGATCGGGTGATCGTTGATCGCACGAATCTTGATGGTCAGCGTCGTGCAGTCCATCGTCGTGTCGATATCGAGCGTATCGGCCGGCTTCAGCACGCGGCGGCTGGGCGCCAGCGGGTAGCCGTAGGAGAGCGCATTGTACTCTTCATAGGCGCAGGGATCCATCGCCTGCGGAGCCTTCGTGCCACCGCCGCCGGCGATTGCCCCCTTGCCGTCGTCCTTGCGCTTGGCGCGGCCCGGACGATACTCCTCGTTGCCCTGCATGATGCCGAAGGCAACGCCGTAGAACTTGCCGCCGTTGCGTGCCTCGAGCCAGTGATCCTCGCCCGGAGAAACGCTCATCGTTCCCCAGATCAGATCGGTGCCCGGAATGCGGCGCGTGAAGATGAACCCGGAGCCGTTCTCCCGGAACACGCTGCGCTGCGTGATGGTGTCGGTGACCACGCTGATGAAGTGCTGCAACGCACCGGGATTGGGCGGCGCATAGTATGGTGCGAACGAGCACCACTGCTCGCGCGGGGTCATCTCCACCATGTACGGTGCCCATGCCTCGTAACTGAGGCAGGGCAGGCCCGAGAAGCACGGGATCGATCCGTTGAACTTCACGATCGCCGAGGAGTGCATCATCGCCTGTGCGGGCGCCTCAGTCTCGTAATACACCGCCGAGGGCTGGCCGATGGCGAACTCCTGGAGCGTATCGCGCTTCACCGTGAACGGCACCTTCACCGCACCACCCGGCTGCAGGTAGAAGGCCTTCATCGGCGCGCCGCTGGTGTTGTACACGCGTGCGAACTCGCGCTTGCGTTCCGACGATGAACCGAGGCCCGGACGGTGGCCGTCCCATGTTGGGAAGTACACGAACTTGGTGCCGTGCTGCTCCACCGGAGCGATCCACTCGGTGGCCATGTTCTTGTACGCGTTGTTCTTCAGACCCACCTCGTCGGTCACGATCTGCATGCGCGTGTTGCCGCTGATGACACCGACGGGCTTGTCGGACTTGACCTGCGAGGCGGCAATGTCATCCTGGCGGTCGGCATCCGGGAGCAGGCTCACGCGGCTCTGCACTGCGTAGGCCTCGCCGGCATTCAGGGTGACGGTGGTGGGCGGACCGCCCACGAAGCGCATGCCGGCAGGCGGGATCAGCGACACCTTGGTGTTGTCGAACGCCGCCATCACGAGGATGTTCGCCGGCGCCGGCTTCACCGTGTGCGGCACCTCCGTCTCACCGGCGGTGCCGATCTCCAGCACGGTCTCGCCCGGCAGGCAGGCTGCATAATATTCGGTGCCCCAGCGGTCCACCGGAATCGGCGTCCACGCTTCGAGGCCCTGAATGTGCGCGAAGTAGCAATAGACGACGATCGGAAGGTCCGCCTCGATCGTCGCCGTTCGCCGCGATACGGAATTGATGACGTCCACCACCGGACCGGCCTTGAAGGTGTACACCTTGAACTTGCCGGCTTCCAGTTGCAGCACTTCGCTGACGGTGCCGAATGTGGTGATCTTCACACGGTTGGCGACCGGGGAAAAGATCCACAGGCTCGCCTCGGTGCGCACACGGTTGTTCGGGAATCGCGTATCCAGCGCGTTGACCGCGGTATCAGGATAGGCGAGGCAATAGTACGTGCCGGAGGTGTTCTCGTCCAGTGGCGGAATGTTCGCCTGTGCAAATGCTGAACTCCCGCCGAGGAGGATCAGCAATGCGGCAACGAACCCGGCCGCCAGTTGTATAGCTCTTCTGGAGACTCGTATCGATCGGCTCATAAGGTTGTCCTCGAATTGAGATGCGTCAAGAGGTGATCGAATGCATACATGCGTGCCCTTCGGTAGGTCTTTCGGATTCCATTGAACCCACGCATCCGCGATTCAATTGGTCCTGATGCCCGCATGTTGCAAGACCCTGCGTACACGAAAATGTTTCGCGGAACGCCCGGAGGCGCGGTCTTCGGTCTTTGGTCTTGGGTCTTCGTCAGTACTTCCAGCCGGTTCGGTACGTTCTGACCGGTTGGCACTACTGACGAAGACCTAAGCCCTAAGACCGAAGACCCAGGTCCGAAGACCTCCCCCTGACTTACTTCCGCAGCATCATGGTTGCCGTTCGGGCCCACGTGCCCGATTCCAGGCGATAGTAATACAGGCCCGATGGGAAGCTGCTCGCGTCCCAGGTCACCTGGTACGTTCCGGGACGCATGAACTCATCCACCAGCGTCGCGACGCGATGGCCGGCCTCGTCGTAGACCACCAGCCGCGTCTGACCGTCCAGACCCAGCGAGAAGGTGATATCCGTCGAGGGATTGAACGGGTTCGGACGATTCGGGCGCAGCGCGTACTGGATGCCCGAGGACTCGATCAGGCGCAGGTTCAATCCGCAGATCGGGTCCACCTGCACCCGTCCGGGCTTCGGCATCACGCGCGCGCACTCGCGGCCCACCGGCAACAGGTAGAAGCGGATCGTGCTGAAGTCCACATCGGCAAGGTGAAGCTGGAAGCGCGGGTTCATCAGCAGGCCGCGGTCGTGAAGATACTCTCCATCGGGCGCAGTGAGCACCACCATCAGCTCGCCCTCCTTCACATCATCCTCCATCACCATCATCTTCCATCCGGCCAGCAGCGTCCCGTCGAACAAGGATGCGGCGGTGCTGTCCCACATAAGCCGCACCACGCTCTGGTTGTAGTTCAGGCTCAGCACCAGCGACGTGATGCGCGCATCATCCAGCGGTCCCTCCAGTGTGATGGGCACGTTCACCGTGCTGCCGGGCAGCCCGTGCCGGTCTGTGGGCGCCGAGGCGCGCACCGTGATGATGCCCGCCGAGGCATTCAACTCCGCGTCGGCCAGCGGCACCACGCCGCCGTCGGCGCCATATGCCTCGAAGCGCACATACGCATGTACCGCACCGGACTTGCGCGGCGTGAACAGCACGCGCACCCGCCGTGATTCGTTCGGTGCGATGCGGCCGGTTGCACCGCCATTGCCCTCCGGGAACGTGAACGTTCCGCTGCTGTCCACGAGCACCGCATCGGTCACGGTGATCGTGTCGGCGCCCGTGTTGCGCACCTCCACGAACCCGCTTGTCGTGTCGCAAAGCAGGATCTGCGGCAACGTCACACCCTGCGTCACCGCGCTGTTCGATGCGCTCGATCCATCCAGGACGTTGGTGGAGTCCTTGCAGATCATCTGATCACCCATGAAGGCGATCACGGCACGGCGCGGCCCCGGCGCCAGCGGATGGAACTCGACCGCGAAGCGGCGTGTCTCACCGGGCTGCATCGTGAACGGGAAGCTCACGCCCGTCAGGTCGATCGTGAAGTCGTTAACGTCATCGGCGATGAGCTTCACGCCGTCGACGCGCAGCGGCCGCGTGGGCAGCGCACGCAGCTCCACCGAAAGCGGCGCCGCCGTGGTGGCCGGATATGCGCCGCGCCAGACCAGTGCACCGAAATGCGCGCCGGTGATCTGTCCGTGCGACTCGATGCCCGTGCCCGCCAGCGTGGCCACCACCGTGTCGCCGTGCTCGGTGATCACGCGGACCAGCGCCTCATACGGCCGCTCCTCGAGCGGACGGAAGATCACGCGCTGGAAGAGCCGATTGTGCACCGTATCGCCCGGCAGTGCCTCGCGGCCGGGCCGGATCGTCGTCGCAGGATTGGTGGTATCCAGCACGAAGTATCCGGCATCGGCATCCTTGCCGAGCAGTTCGATGGAACGCACACGCGCGGGCGAGGTGCCGGTGTTGTAGAACCAGATCACCGTGTCGTAGCCGGGCGTGCGATCCTTCGTGCAATTGCCGGGCACCACCCAGCGCTCGTGCCAGTCGTAGCCGGTGAGCTGTGCCCCCGGGCGCGTCACCACGGCCCTCCAGATGGATGTGTCGCGGCGCACGCGCGTCGAGGAATAGAAGCGCGCCGTGGTGCGGAACAGGCCGGGCGTCGCCGGGTGGAACGTCACATGCACGGTGAAGCACTGGTTGGGTCCCAGCTTCGCCGAGGCCAGCGCCTGGATCTCGGTTGCCGGCACGGAGAAGCTGGGATCACCCCATGCGAGCAGCTTCGCCGCGTCGGTGTCGTTGCGGAAGGTCAGCGTGCCGCGCCCGATGTTGCAGATGTCGAGTGGCAGCGTGGTGTCCGGCGCCGGCAGGTCGAAGCTGCCGAAGTTCAGGTTGTCCACGTAGACGATCGGCACGGCGGTCTCCGCACGAAGTGGAATGCCAATGCGCAGGCAGCCGAGCTTCACGCGGATGCTGTCCAGGTAGACCTGGTCCGCCAGCGGCGGCGTGACGCTCACCACCACCTGCATCGAGGCACCGGGCGCCAGTGTTACCGGCTGCGCGGGCCGCTGCTCCGGGCCACTCGGCGTCACGCTCGTGATGGTGAACGGCGAGGCCGGCGCGCCGATCGCCAGGCGCAGCTCCTGCATTTCCACCGGATGATCGAGCGGGTTGCGAATCGTGACCGTGCGTGCCTCGGCCGTATTGATCGTCACCATGCCGAAGTCCAGACCATTGGCGGGTGTGATCTCCACGCTGTCCGGCACGTACGTGAACGGCACGCGCCACGTGTGGCTGGTGCGGTCGGTGACGATGAGCGTTCCGTGCGCGCTATGCAGCGGATCGATCGGGATCACCATCACCTCCACGGCGCTTCGGCCGGGAATGTCGGAGAGACGATCGGGCACCACCGGCACCAGGCGCACGTTGTCACCGGCGGGGTCGAGCACCAGGCTGCGCAGCCCCACGGGGTTCGCGTTGATCGCGCGGATGTTCACGCGCAGCTCGCCGCACAGCAGCTTCGTGTTGATGAGCAGCGTGTCGGCCTGGCGCAGCACACGCCGCTTGGGCGTGAGTGGGTAGCCATAGGACAGCGCCGCGCACTCCTCGAACTCGGCCGGGTGCATCGGCTGCGGTGCCCGCCCGCCGCCGCCCAGCGACGATGGGTTGGGATCGCGCTTGCGCGCAACGCCCGGACGGTAATCCTCCTTGCCTTCCAGGATGCCGTACACGAAGCCGCCGAAGTGCGCGCCGTTGCGGCCGATCAGGAAATGTTCGGTGCCGGCGTTCACGGGCATGGACCCCCAGATGAGATCGGTGCCGGGAATCGGGCGCGTCATCGGGAACGACGCGCCGTCGTCGCGCAGCACATCCTTCGCGTGCGCGGTGTCGGTGACCACGTTGATGTAGTGATTCATGCCGCCCGGCTGCGCCGGCGCGTAGTACGGCGCGAACGTCGTCCACTGCTCGCGCGGCGTCAACTCCACCATGTAGGGAGCAACGGCCTGATAGCTCAGGCAGGGCAATCCCTGATAACATGGCGTGCTGCCGACAAGCGCAACAATTGCGGAGGAATGCATCATCGCCTGCGACGGCTGGTCGGTCTTGAAGTACGTGCCCACCGGGACGCCCAGCGAGAACTGCTTCCAGGTATCGGTGGGGAGCGTGAACGGCAGCTTCGTAGTGCCTCCCTGCGCAAGCTGATATCCGGCGGTCTGCATACGCTGCGTGTTGTAGACCCGCGTGTACTCGCGCCGACGTTCGAGCAGCGCGCCAAGACCCGCACGATGTCCGTCCCACGTGGGCAGGTATGCGAACTCGGTACCGTGCATCTCCGTGGGCGGCAGCCACTCCATCAGCATGTTCTTCTCCACGTTGTCCTTCAGCCCCGCATCCTCGCGCTGCGCACGTGCACGTGAGTTGCCGGAGAGCACGCCGATCGGCATGTCCGACTGGATGCGTGTGCCGGCGATATCATCCTGCTCCTCGAGCATGGTGTCGATGCGACTCTGCACCAGGTAGGCATCACCCGCGTTGAGTGGAATCAGCACCGGGATGCTGCCGGCCAGGCCGATGCCGACCGGCGGTGTGATCGTGACATGCGTGTTGTTGTATGCGGCGATGATCAGGATCTCCGCGGGCGCGCCGCGCTTGGTGGATGGGATCTCACGCTCGCCCGCGATGCCGATGTCCTCCACGGTCTCGCCGGGAATGCTGGCGGCATAATAATCCGTGCCCCATGCGGCAACTGGGATGGGCGTCCATGCCTCCAGCCCCTGCTCGGTGGCGAGATAGGAATACATGACGATGGGATGCTCGGCCTCCACGCGGAACGTCTGGTTCGTCCGCACATTCGGCTGCGTGATGATCATCGCCGTGGGGATATCGAAGATCTTGAAGCGACCGGGATCAACGGTCAATGCAGCGGTGATACCGGTGCCGGATGTGATGGTGACGCGATTATATGTGTCCGAGAAAATCCACAACTGCAGTCCGGATGCGCCGCGCACGCACCAGAAGCGCTTGTCCATGTTGTTGCCCGTGGTATCCGGAAAGGCAACATAGAAGAGTGTGCCGGACGCGTCGGGATCGAGCTGCGGCTTTTGGATCTGTGCGGTGGCGGTGCGTGTGCACGCCAGGGTGAGGAATGCGGCCGCGATCATGCAAACCGCTGCTGAACCTCCGAAGAACATCCGGTCTCGTCTCATACAACCCTCGAAACATCATGAACGAAAAAGTGATTGGGTTGCCGGAGGATGGCGTCAACGGTCATTAGTCGTTGGTCATATGTCATTCGTGAATGCTCGTCGCCGATTGCGGTTACGCCATCAACGAACCATCACGAATGACTAATGACAAATGACCATTGACTAATGACCATTGACCAAGTACGAATGCCGGAGGTGTGTAGCAAAGAGACCAGCGTGTTGCTCAAATGTCACAGTGGTGATGCGACGTCGTGCAATCGACATTGTGCAATGCTTCGTCAGTCCAGCGAGCTTATCAGGAATTTGTTGCCGTCGGGATCACTGAAGATCGCATACGTGCCCCACGGCTGCGCGGTGGGCGGCTCCACGAACGGCACACCGCGCTCGACGAGCTCGGCATATGTTGCCTCGACATCATTGGAACCGAACGCCACGTTGGAGAACGTGCCGATCCAGTCCTTGTGTTCATCGGGGGTGAAGAGCACGATGCGCGTATCGGCGTCGGGGATCGCCAGCTCGATCCAGCGCTGGCCGGGCCCCATGGGCTGATCGGACACGAGCGTCATGCCCACCTGCTCGGTGAAGAATGCGAGTGAGCGATCCTGATTCGTGACGGGAATGCTTGCGAACTTGACGCGGGAGATCATGGTAGTGAGGGTTAGTGGATAGTTGTTAGTTGGGGGTCTTGGGTCTTAGGTCTTCGTCAGTAGTACAGAACGGTATGGTACAACGATTCCAGTTGGCGATACTGACGAAGACCCAAGACCGAAGGCCGAAGCCCCCCGACCGAAGACCTTACATTCACTGCTTCACTATGCGTGCGATCACCAGGCCGGCGAGGAATGCGCCCACCACCATGTCGGCGAGCGCGCCGAGCGTGTAGGCCATGGAGAAGCCCCACCAGTTCCAGTTGGGTACATCGATGAACAGCCACGCGGCCAACGCAGCGACGGTGACGAATCCCACGCGCCCCATGTAGCTGAGCCCGGTGGTCTTCGTCAGCATCCACGTCACCAGCATCGCGCCGATGATCACGGTGATCAACCCGATGGCCATCGACTTGCCCATCGACGGGTCAACATGCTGCCGGAACACCACCAGCGCAGATCCTCCGCTCTCCAACCGCGCCATCATCTGTTCGTGCGACACCGGCTGCTGGCCCGGCGCCGGCTTCCCATTCGGCACCTGGTACACGCCGGACGCCGGCGCGTTACCCGCAATTGCCTGCAGCACCGCATCCTCGTTGGTGAAGCGCTCGAGCGCTGCCATGTGCCACGGAAGAACCATCCACGACAACGCCGTCCAGACGAAGAACACCAGCCCGCCGAGCACCCCGCCAATCAGTATCTTTTTCATGCAGTGTACCTCCTCGTTGTTATGTGCATTGCGGCCGATGTGCCGCGCCGCGAATCTACAATCTTCGCGGTTCCGATCGCGACTCATCCTCCGCGGGCTTCTTCCGCTGCGGGACATGGTTGGCCACGTGGATCAGCGCGTTGACGCCCACCGACGGCCAGCCGTCCGGATGGCACGTGCGCTCCTCGTGGCTCGGCACGAACGTGCCGCTGGCGATGCGGTCGAGCAGATCCGGCAGCGCCCGACCGTAGATCCGGGAGTTGCCGCTCTGGAGGATGAAGCTCACCAGCACCGACTTCAGTCCGGAGAAGCCCGTCTGCCGCACACGCAGGCGCGTTCCTTCCGCCACCGCTTCGAGCGTGAACGTGATCACCGTGTCGATCGGCCCGCCCTTCCATGTGAAGGCCAGCCGCTGCTGGTCCACGATCTCCAGCACCTGGCAATTCACGATGCCGTCGAAGCCCGGCGCCGGCTGGGTGCGGAACTGGAAGCGATGGCCGACACGCGGCTCGAAGTCGTTCTCCATCAGCCACGCGGCAATCGCGCGGCTGTCGGTGAGGGCCGCCCACACCACGTTCACCGGATGCGCATACACGCGCTCGAGTTCGAGATCTCGTTTCATCGTTTGCGATTGAGATAGGTGCCGAGGGAATCCAGCTTCGCCGTCCAGAAGCGTTCGAAGTGCGTGAGCCAGTCGTAGATCTCCTTGAGCGGCGCAGGATCGATGTGGTACCACCGCTCGCGGCCACGCTGCTCCACCGTCACCAGCCCCGCATCGCGCAGCACCTTCAAGTGCTGCGAGACGGCCGGCTGGCTCATCTCGAACGGCGAAGCCAGTTCGTTGACCGTACGATCGGCGCTGCTCAAGAGCAGCAGCATCTCGCGCCGCGTGGGATCCGACAGCGCGCGGAAGAGGGTGTTCTGTTGAGGGATGCGATTCACGGTGCGAATATATAAGCAAGCACTTATATATGCAAATGGAATATACATGGAATTGGATTACACGAGGAACTGCAATACACATGGGACCGATCGATCGCGAGTTGATCGGCCCCTCGAGCCGGGCGCTCACTGCGATGCATCGTCATGCATCCGACGAGTACCAGGCCATCGCATCAAATGATCAATCCACGTTCGGCGGATGCGGCATGCGCGGCGGCAGCGTGCACGACCCGTCGCCGTCGTCCGGCGGCGGAACATTCTGCTGGCAGTCCGGATAGTTATCGCCGTTGGAATCGAACACGTAGCGAACCGATGACAGGTCCTTTGCATCACCCGGCGATCCCACGTAGTTGTACCACCGCTGGCACAGGTAGGAGCCATCGCCCAGGAAGGCCTGCGCGGTCACCATCCAGATCGGGTTGGTCCCGAACTTCCGCCAGCAGCGCTCGATGCGCAGTCCCAGCACACTAACCTGGTCGGTGAGCGTGCAATTCTGCCCCTGGAACTGTGCATGCGCTGTGGCCCAGCCTCCCAGCATCAGGCCGCTCAACACCGTGAGCATGATGATGCGTCTTCGAATTCCATGCATGATTTCCTCCGTGTTGTGTTGTTGAACATCGGCGGAGCGGAGCCGGCATTCGCCGGGCACCGTTGGGCATCCGTCATGTCTATCCATACCGCGGAGGGCGAATGTCCCGAGGCCCGTACGCCTGCATGGATCGGTCACGAATGCGCGTCCACCTGCATCACCTACACAGGATAGCGCGGGGAAGTCACAGCACGCGCGGAATTTCGCAAGAAGCGAGACGGGTAATTCGAGCACATTTGATGTTTCTATCACGATCACATGCCACCGTCCACTTCACGAAAATTCTTCCATAAATTCGCGCGCTTCCGTATTCGGTTTTTCAACGTTTATGTGTGCAATGGCATTCACAATTCCAGACGGCTGGCGCGCGGAGCTCGCGGACGAACGCAAACAACCGTACATGCATGCGCTCGAAGAGTTCGTCGAGCGCGAGCGCGAACATCACACGGTGTTCCCGCCAGCGAGGGATGTCTTCAATGCGCTGGCGCTGACGCCGTTCGCGGATACGCGCGTGCTGCTGCTGGGGCAGGACCCCTATCACGATGACGGGCAGGCACATGGGCTTGCGTTCTCCGTGCCACGCGGCGTTCGGTTCCCACCATCACTGCGCAACATCTTCAAGGAGCTGGTGGCGGATATCGGCTGCGCGATGCCGAAGAGCGGCGACCTGACGCCATGGGCGCAGCAGGGCGTGCTGCTGTTGAACACGGTGCTCACCGTGCGCGCGCACGAACCTGCCTCGCATGCGGGCAAGGGATGGGAGCGATTCACCGATGCGATGATCGCAGTGCTGAACAAACGGAGCAGGCCGATGGTGTTTCTGTTGTGGGGTGCACACGCACAGCGCAAGCGCGCGATGATCGACGAGCGCGAGCACCTCGTGCTCGTCTCCGCACATCCTTCACCGCTGTCGGCGCGACGCGGCTTCTTCGGGTCGCGCCCGTTCACTGCCGTCAACGAAGCGTTGAAGCTCCAGGAGCAGCAGCCGATTCACTGGGCATTGGATGATGCCTAGTTGTACCATTCCTGCAGCGGCCGCACGGCCAACTCCTCGGTGAGCAGCGACTGGATGCCGCTCAACGCCGCCGCCGCCGCCGATGCCGTCGTGATGAACGGCACCTTGTACTCCATGGACACCGCGCCCATGCGCTTCTCGTCCTCGCGCGCCACCTCGCCCGCCGGCGTGTTGATCACCAGGTGCACCTCGCCGTCGCGGATGTAGTCCAGGATGTTGGGCGATCCCTCCACGATCTTCAGGATCTTCGTGTTCGGGATGCCGCACTCGGTCAGGAAGCGGCTGGTGCCGTCGGTGGCCAGGATGCGGAAGCCGAGCTCCACGAAGCCGCGCAGCGTCTCGGCCACGCGCGGCCGCTTGTCGTTGTCGGAGAGCGTGGCGAACAACGTGCCGCTGGTGGGCAGCTGGTTGCCGGAGGCCACGCGCGCCTTCACCACCGCGAGCCCGGTGCGCGCGTCGATGCCCATCACCTCGCCGGTGGAGCGCATCTCGGGTCCCAGGAACATCGAGCTGCGCGGGAACTTGTTGAACGGGAACACGGACTCCTTCACCGCCACGTGGTCGATCGCCATCGGCATGTCGCGCAGATCGAAGCCCGCCAGCGGCGCGCCGGCCATCACCTTCGCAGCCACCTTTGCAAGCTGCACGCCGGTTGCCTTGCTGACGAACGGCACCGTGCGGCTGGCGCGCGGGTTCACCTCCAGCACGTAGACGATGCCGCGCTGCATCGCGAACTGGATGTTGACAAGCCCGATGACGTTCAGCGCCCGCGCGAGCTTCTTCGTGTAGTCGATCAGCGTCTCGTACTGCGCGCGCGTGATGTTGTACGGTGGCAGCACGCAGCTCGAATCGCCGGAGTGGATGCCCGCCTCCTCGATGTGCTGCATGATCCCGCCCACCACCACGTCGGTGCCGTCGCAGACGGCGTCCACGTCGAACTCGAATGCCTTCTCCAGGAAGTGGTCGATCAGCACCGGATGGTCCGGCGAGATCTGCGCGGCGGTGCGCATGTACTCGCTGACGCCCTCGCTGCGGTAGCAGATCTCCATCGCGCGCCCGCCCAGCACGTAGCTGGGCCGCACCAGCACGGGATAGCCCACCCGCTCGGCGATTTCGATGGCCTCTCTCTGGCTGGTCGCGGTTCCCCACGCAGGCGCGGGGATGCCGAGCCGCGTGATCAGGTCGCCGAAGCGCTGGCGATCCTCGGCCAGATCGATGCCCTCCGGCGACGTGCCGAGGATGCGCACGCCCGCGGCCTCCAGAGCCTTGGCCAGCTTGAGCGGCGTCTGCCCACCGAAGGAGATGATCACGCCTTCCGGCTGCTCGTGCTCGATGATGTTCATCACATCCTCGAACGTCAGCGGCTCGAAGTACAACTTGTCCGTGGTGTCGTAGTCCGTGGAGACCGTCTCGGGGTTGCAGTTGATCATGATCACTTCATACCCCATCTCGCGCAGCGCCATCACTGCGTGCACGCAGCAGTAATCGAATTCGATTCCCTGCCCGATGCGATTCGGACCGCCGCCGAGGATCACCACCTTGCGGCGATCGGTGCGCACGGACTCGTTCTCGGTCTCGTAGGTGGAGTAGTGATACGGTGTGAATGCCTGGAACTCCGCGGCGCACGTGTCCACGGTCTTGAACACCGGCACCACGCCGAGTTCCGTGCGCAGCGCCCGCACCGCGGGCTCGCTGGAGCCGAGCAGCACGGAAAGCTGGCGGTCGGCAAAGCCGAATTGCTTTGCGCGCCACAGCAGATCGTGCAGGGCCGCGCGCTCCGGCGTACCGGCAGCGGGTGTTGCAGCGGTGGCTGTTGCCGCCAGCGGCGCGGCGGCACGCACCTCCTGCTCCATCTCCACGATCTGCGCCATCTGATCCAGGAACCACGGATCGTAGCCGCTGGCCCCGGCGATGTCCGGAATGCTCATGCCCAGCTTCAACGCGTCGTAGACATCGAAGATGGACGTCGATGTGCGACGCTTGAGCCGCACAGCCGTGGCGCCGAGCGCCTCCTCGCGTTCAGCGGCGGACATGCGCTCCACGTCGTAGCGGTCGCTGCCATCACCGCCCAGGCCGAAGCGATCCTGCTCAAGCGAGCGGATGCCCTTCTGCAATGCTTCCTTGAACGTGCGCCCGAACGCCATGGCCTCGCCGACGGACTTCATCTGCACATCCAGCTCGTCGCTGACGCCCTTGAACTTCTGGAAGTCCCAGCGCGGGATCTTCACTACCACGTAGTCGATCGTGGGCTCGAAGCTTGCGGGCGTAAGGCGCGTGATGTCGTTGGGAATCTCGTCGAGTGTATAGCCGATGGCCAGCTTGGCGGCGATCTTGGCGATGGCGAACCCCGTGGCCTTGGAGGCCAGCGCGGAGGAGCGCGAGACGCGCGGGTTCATCTCGATCACCAGCATGCGCCCGTCGCGCGGGTTGTGCGCGAACTGCACGTTCGAGCCGCCGGTGTCCACGCCGATCTCGCGCATGATGCGGATGGCGGCGTCGCGCATGCGCTGGTATTCGCGGTCGGTGAGCGTCTGCGCCGGTGCACACGTGATCGAGTCGCCGGTGTGCACGCCCATGGGATCGAAGTTCTCGATCGAGCAGATGATCGTCGCGTTGTCCTTGCGGTCGCGCATCACCTCCAGCTCGTACTCCTTCCAGCCGATCACCGATTCCTCCACCAGCACGCGATGCACCGGCGATGCGTTCAATCCCATGCGCAGCTTCTCGCGATACTCGTCCATCGTGTGCGCGATGCTGCCGCCGGAGCCGCCCATGGTGAACGACGGGCGGATGATGGCCGGGAAGCCCACCATCTCCACCAGCTTCAATCCTTCCTCGTAGCTGTCCACGAAGCCGCCGCGCGCCATCTCCAATCCGGCGCGCTGCATCGCGGCAAGGAACAGCTCGCGGTCCTCCGCCATCCTGATGGCGCGCAGGTTGGCGCCGATCATCTCCACGCCGTAGCGCTCGAGCACGCCGCTCTCGGCGGCGGCCACGGCCACGTTGAGCGCCGTCTGGCCGCCCATGGTGGGGAGGATGGCGTCCGGACGTTCGCGCGCGATCACCTTCTCCAGGAACTCCGGCGTGATCGGCTCCACGTACGTCGCATCGGCCATTTCCGGATCGGTCATGATCGTGGCCGGATTCGAGTTGAGGAGGATCACGCGCAATCCTTCCTCCTTCAACACACGACAGGCCTGCGTGCCGGAATAATCGAACTCGCAGGCCTGGCCGATAACGATCGGACCGGAACCGATGATGAGGACGGATGTGAGATCAGTACGCTTGGGCATCGACGGCGTCGGTAAGCAACGTTGGTGAGTATGGAATGCCGAGGAACGTCATCCGGCAGGAAAGCGTGAGGCAAGGGTCGCGGCAAGTCCGTTGGAGAGCTCGAGCAATGCACTGCGCATTGCTTCGGCCACGGAGAACACGTGCGAGACGTTCGCGTCGCTCTCCTCGTCGAGCACGGCGAGCACGTCGTTCTGCGCCATGAACTCGGCAAGCTCCGGCTGCTGTTCGGTGACGATCTCCAGCAGGTTTTCGAGCTGCTGCTCATCGTCGGTCTCGATCAAGTCCAGCACCAGGTAGGCACGCACGTAGTACACGAGCGCAGCGCGGATCATGCGGCGGAACTCGAAGACGAGTTCGTCGTTGATCGGCTCCACTGCCGTTGCATCCTGCCATTGAGACTCGCCAATGTAGTGATACTCGTCAGCGGTTTCGATAATTCTTTGTTGCAGCACCTCGTCGAGTGACTGCTGCATCGGCGCATTGCCGTTCGTGGGTGTATCGCTGTTCATCAGAGTGTTGTTGTTCATCGAAGCGTACGTCGAGATGATTATGCGAGCAGCAGCGCGAGCACGGCCATGCGCACAGCCACGCCGTTCTCCACCTGCTTCAGGATCACGGAGCAGGCGCCGTCGGCCACCTCGCTGTCCAGTTCGATCCCGCGGTTGATCGGGCCGGGATGCAGGATCACCAGGTCCTTGCGTACAGCAGCAAGCTTGCGGCGGTTCAGACCGAACAGCCGGCTGTATTCCTCCACCGAGGGAAAGAAGCCGCGATCCTGGCGCTCGCGCTGGATGCGCAGCATGTTCATCGCGTCGGAGAATTCGATCGCCTCGTCCAGCCGATGGAAGCACCGCACGCCCAGCGCCTCGATGCCCCTCGGCATCAGCGTGGGCGGCGCGCACACCGCCACTTCCGCCCCCAGCTTCTGCAGCGCGTGAATGTTCGAGAGCGCCACCCGGCCGTGCAGGATGTCGCCGACGATCGTGACGCGCTTGCCTTCGAAGCCCGTTGTGCCGCCGGTGCCGCGCCAACGCTCATAGAGCGTCAGCGTATCCAGCAGCGCCTGCGTGGGATGCTCATGCCGGCCGTCGCCCGCGTTGATGAACACGGAGGAACACCGCTCGGCGAGGAACCACGGCGCCATGCCGGCACTGTGACGAATGACGATGGCATCGACGTGCATCGCCTCGATGTTCCGCACGGTATCCAGCAGGGTCTCGCCCTTGCTGAAGGAGCTCGCTTCGGCGGAGAAGTTGAGGACGGTGGCGCCAAGCCGGCGCTGTGCAAGCTCGAAACTGGATCGGGTGCGGGTGGAGCTTTCGGCGAAGAGATTGACGACAGTGCGCCCGGCAAGCGCACTGCTGCGGCCACCGGCGCGCAGAAGCTCGTCGCGCATGCGCAGCGCCGTACCGAAAATGGCAATGATGTCGTCGCGGTCCAGCTCTGCGATTCCGAGCAGATGCCGCCCCGACAGACGCGGAAGCCCCTCGAGGATGTCCGTCGTCGAATCAGCCAATGGGGATGAGGCGAGCAATTTTTAGTGCCAAGTTACTGAAAAGCTGAAAGCCGAGAGCTGAAAGCGGAGGAAGTGCTGTCATCGCATTGACGTGCACGAGCCGGCCACTCAGCTTTCCGCTCTCAGCTTTCAGCTTTTCCCAAAACGCGCGGGCCCGGCTCTCACAGTGGAGCGCCGGGCCCGTGCCTCGTCATCTATGTCAAGCGCCGGGTGTTACTTCACCACGCTCAGCTTCTGCGTCAGCACCTTGCCGTTCGCAGTCGCCATGCGCACTGTGTATGCTCCCGATGCAAGATCCGCTACGTTCAGCTCGATGCGCGATGCCATCACCTCTTCGTCCTTCGCCAGCACCTGCACAAGCTTGCCGCTGTTGTCGTACAGCTCGATCGTTGCCTTCGTTGCCTCAGGCACCTTCACCTCGATGAACACCACGCTCCGAGCCGGGTTCGGCTGTACCGTCAGCGACATGCCTGCCACTGCCGTTGCCCCCGTGATCTTCACGCGGTCCTCCGCCTCCTGCTTCCGCGAGCCGTCGACGCCAACGCTCACCAGACGGTACACGTACTCGTTGCCCATCGACACGTTCGGGTCGAGGATCGTGTACGATGCACCCTTCGTCGCGCTGCCTGCCGGCGACTTGCGCTCGATCACGCTGAACGCTCCGACGCGCTCACCCTGCTCGCTGCGCTCGACAACCGCACGCTCGATCTCAAGCGACGCCACGTCGATCTCCGTCGCCGTCGTCCAGTCCACCTTCACCGCCTCGCGGCCGCTCTGGTAGGCGTCGAACGACTTCACGTCGACCGGCACGACTCCCTCGTAGTGCTTCACGAAGTCCAGGCCTGTCAGCAGCAGACGCTGCGCACCCGAACGATCCGCCTCGAACCCGAAGCGGCCGTAATGGCGCCAGTCCTGTGCGTAGAACACCACGTTCCGCTTCTCCGCCGCAGTCACCACACCAGCCGACGAGTCGGTGAACGCGCCCAGCGTCTGCTGATAGTAGTAGTGCGTCGAGCGGGCGATGCCCTCACCCGACGTCGGACGAACCAACGCAGGCATCGGCGGGTTGTCGCCCGCTACGCCCGTCGGCCAGATCGTCTCGAACTTGCCCGGGTTGATGCCCACGCCGCGAATCGTCCGGTTGTTCGGATCGCTCGTGTTGCCCGTCACGCCCGTGCTGTACGGATTCGGGTTCGTGTTGCCACGGTACTCACCACGCAGGTAGTTCCGCACGAAGTCCTGATCGGCGATCGCGCCATTGCTGGCCGTCAACGCCACGTCGTGGATCCGTGCGATGTCCTGACCCGCGATGATCAGGTTCGAACGCTGGTACATGTTCCGGCTGTCGAGCATCACCTTCAGTGCTGCGCGCTCCTCCGGCTCCATGCCCTGCGTCTCGGCACCCTGTGCCCAGATCACAATCCGCCACGGCTGGAAGTTCAGATCCTCCTTCGGCCACTTGTCGCGGTCGAACAGATCGTAGTCCTCCAGATTCGCGCCGTCGGCACGCTGCCAGCGGATCGAATCCAGCGCTGCAAGCAGCGTGTCCGTGTTCAGCTTGTTCGACTTGCCCAGTGCCGTGCCCGGCATCGCTGCCTGACGGCCTTCGACGCTCACCAACGCGTAACGATCGCTCCGGCGCACGTAGAACCGCACCAGCTTCTCGTACGTGTTGTTGCCGGCGTAGTCGTCCGTGCCGCTGGTCACCCGGAACCGGTAGATCGGCGTCACGTTCGGGCTCATGCCGTAGAACGCATCGTTGATGCCACGCTGCAGGAGCGTCATCGGCGTGAACGCGCCGAAGTTCACCGTCTTGGCCTGCGTCAGATCGAACGACGTCGTCTGCTGCGCGGTGAACCCGGTCGGGATCCACGACGCACCATTCCAGAAGTCCACCGCCACGTTCACCGTGTTGGTCACCTGCGGCAGACCGCCGACGTTGCGGAAGCGGCCCATCACCGGGATCGACTGGTCGATCATCATGTACTCCGCGTCGGAGTACTGACCCGTCGGTGCACGATATCCGAACGGTGCGATCACATCCTCGGCCATCAGGTCGTTGTTGCGGATGTTGCCGTAGAACTCGTCGGCGCCGATGTCGTAGCGGCTCAGGGCGCCGCCCGATCCACGCGGATCACCATCGATGTCCTGCGTCACCGCCGCGATGTTCACACCGCGGTTGTTCGCCATCGCTCCGATCAGGTTGTTCTTCATGTGCAGGTTCTCCGAACCCGGAACAACCGACACGAAGTCCGTCGTGATGTTGCCCGTGACCGAGTTGTTGTCCAACCCGCTCAGCGCACGCCACTGATTCAGCGTCTTGCCTACCGGCGGCGACGGGATGTTGAACCCGGTCACCGACAGCTTCGCCATCGCACCAACCGAACCGCTCGGCACCCAGAACAGGTTGTAATCCGAGTTCACATTCGTCGTCGGGTCCGGACCAATCAGACCGATACCGATCGGATTGTTCGTCGGCGTCACCAACGCGATGATGTTGTTGCGGAGCGAACCCTGTGCGCGAACGAACGCCACACCATACTCCGGAATCGTTCCGGCGATCTGGTTGTACAGCGTGTTGTTCTCGACACGGTTGCCCTTGGTCACGAAGTCGATGCGCGTGTCACCGCTGATCGTCAGCCCGATGCCCGCGGTCTGGCCGAGGCCAGGGCCGCCGGTCTGTCCGGCGTACGTCCATGCCATGTTGTTGGTCACCGCATGGTTGGTCGTGCCGTTGGCCGGGAAGCGATACACGCGGGCCGAGGTCGAGGTGAACACATTCTCGGTGGTCTCCACCCAGATGGCTGCACCGTTACCCTGAGCCGCGCTGATCGAGGAGATCATGTTCCGGTCGATCTTCAGCCCGTCGGAATAGCCGCGGTTCTTCACCGTGTCTATGCCGGTCTGGCCGCCGCCTGCCACCCAGATGCCGGCAGCATGCTGCACGGTTGCCTGCGTGTTGACGACGCGACGGATCGTGTTCGTCGAGACGGTCGAGTTCTTCTCGTAGACAAGAACCACACCGGCACGCGTGACGTCCTGGATGGTGTTGCCGATGATCGAGTTGTTCTGGTTGGAATACTCGACGTAGGCATCATCACCCACGCGATACAGCGGTCCAGCGCCGATCGAGACGATGCCGTAGGCAAAGTTCTGGATGACGTTGTTCTGGAAGACGTTGTTCTGATCGCGAAGGGTGTCACGACGACGCGGACCAGGGTTGTTGCCGTTGGCATCGGCGGGCGCGGAGTTGCGCACGAGGATGCCGGAGCTGATCGCCACACCGGCGGAGACATCCTGATCGTAGACGAACGTGTTGAACGAACGGCTGTACTTGACCATCGGCAGCGACAGCGCGGTCTTCAGACCGAGCGTGACGGTGCGCGGCTCGATACGGCAGTTCTTCACGGTGAAGTTGGAAGCACCCTGTGCAAAGAAGAACGGGATGGACTTCGTGGGCGACACCGGACCCGAGGTATCCATCAGGAAGCGGATGATGCGGTTGGCACCACCGTCCCAGACCTGATAGCCGGTCGGGTTGGACGTATCCTTCTGTCCGTAGATGATACCGACACCCGACGGCGACTTCAGGATGATGTCGATGTTGGTCTTGCCGGCCACCGGGCTCCAGGTAACGACGGCGTTCGGGCCGGAGCCCATGACGTCGCCACGGCCATCGAGTGCGGGCAGCAGCGGATCGTTGTTGCCCGGACGGACGGTGTACTGGTCATCGATGAGCTTGAAGTCCACGTTGCCGGAGACGCCGTAGAAGTACAGCGAATCGTTGGCTTCCTGGATCGTGCGGAAGCGCTCACCGACGCCGACGTAGATCGTGCCGGCCAGACGCGGACGCACCATGAACGTCCACCGTGCGGTGTCATTGCCATGCAGCGGATCCTGCGGATCGCTGATGATCGACGTCACGCAGTACATACCAGGACCGGCCGTCGGGATGAAGTAGCCCATCGGATAGGTCACGGTGGTACCGTTGCCCGAGGCCTCGCCCGGCACGGTCGGGACCGTCACGTTGCGCTGGTAGACAAGCTGACCAGTGTTGCAATCACCCTTGCGGATCTCGATCCGGCCAGGGACGTTCGTTGCATCGATGATGCCGTTGTTCCGGTAGCCCATCCGCAGGTTGATCGGACGGTTATCGGCGAAGACGGCATTCGGATCGGGCAGGATGCCCGGCGTGAAGCCGGCTGCAAGCGACTGCAGCTCGATCTCGTAGCGCACCGAGAACTCCTTGCCGCACGACGGCCAGCCGTACAACGTGTCGTTGAAACGGTTCTCGTCGTTCGAGAGGTTCGTGAACGCCTTGATGAAGTACTGACCCGGAGTCGTCGGGGTCCATGCCGCGCCGTCGAAGGTCACGTCACGATACTCGAGCGAGTTCCAGGCACCACGGATCGTGCTCGTGCCGGTGAAGATGCGCTGGCACGTGTTGTCGTAGACTTCGTAGCCCACCGGCACGTTCGTCTGCTGGTTGCCGCCGATGTTCTGGAACCGGATTTCCGGTGCCATCGGATTGCCCACCGGATACACGGCCGGCAGCACAAGCGAGAACGTCACCGGCTGGATGATGTCCGTCGCACGGACGTCGTTGTCGTACGCAACGTAGAACGTCGACATCAGTGTGTCGTTGCTACGATCCTGATCCGTCGGCGAGGTCATGTTCGAGTACAGCTTGATCGTGTACGTGCCCTGCAGGCCCGTCACGCCGGAGCCGACCAGACCGAAGCTCACCGTCCAGGTGCCGCCCTGCGGAGTCGACGTCAGGAACGCCGTGCCCGTGAACGACTGAACAACCGTGTTGCCGCGCATGACCAGAGCACCCACAGGGATGTTCTGCCGTGCGTTGGCGCCGAGGTTGCGGAAGCGACCGGAGAGCTGGAAGAAGTCGTTGCGGGAGTACACGTTGCCCGGGAAGGCGGTGGTGTACATAATCGAGTCCGCGGCGACGTCGTTGTCGACGGCGCTGAAGCGGTAGCCGATCTGCGTGCCACCCTGTGTCGGGAACGTGTAATGCCAATACGCCGACGGCGAGGTGCCCTGGTTGGCATCGATCGGCCAGTTGGCGTAGGTCTCCGGGATGTACGCGAACGTCCAGTTCGGAATGCCCAGCCATGCCTGGCCGATCAGACCGTGGTGCGTACGCGTGAGTGCCACCGTATCGGGCACGACATCGGGGTTCAAGCAGAGCAGGAACTTCTCGGCGTCGTTGCCGTCCGGCGGGAACGGATAGGTCGGGAAACCGACGTTCTTCAGACCGACCGCGGCGCCGTTCGTCGGGTACGAGTTCCCACGGTTCAGCGCGTTGGCGCTGTAGAAGAACTCGATCTTGTTGCTGCCTTCATACAGCTTCGCCTGGAACTGGCCCGGCGTCTGCTTCGGCGGGTTGGCGCCGTCGCAGCGCCATTCGATCGTCATGATGCGGCTGCCCGTGGCACCGTCGGTGCGGTAGTAGATACCACCTTCCGGTGCTGCACCCGGAGCGATATCGCTCCAGTACGGCATGATCAGATAGTAGCCGCCGTTCTGGCCAAGGTCGGGCACGCCGCTGGTGAGCGGGTTGTTGAACGAGATGTAGCCGTTCGCGCCAACCTTCATCTGGAAGCCCGCCGAATACACGCTCCCAAGGAACGTGAAGTTGAACGGGAGTGCCAGGTTGAACACCTGCGACGCTGCGGCCGTATTCGAGCCCGCGATCGCCAGGGTGCCCGGCTGTCCGATGATTTCAGAATACGTGTTTGGAATCCGGGTAACGAGGTACCGGTTCCAAGGTATCTGCTTCATCGGAGGATAGATCTGTGCCTCAGCCACGCCCGCCGTCAGAACGGCAAGCATGGCTAGTGTGAGTAACCGACGAAACCACATAATGGCTCCTCTGGATTGTGACATAGGTATAGGTTATACCGCTTGAATTTGCATTTCTCGGGACATGGCCCATCGTCTAGACGTCGGCATTGTGTGCCATCGATCGCGATATGGCCCGCGGCCGGTTGGACATCGAGGTCCATCGACAAGCCGCCAAATTTGGTTCGTAGTGACGGAATCGCCTGAAAAACGGCGATATCAGCTTACAGTGAGCTTCGGGAGAAAGGAGGTAGCGCTGGAGGTGACGCTGTGCCCGGAATACGCGAATGGCGCCATCTTCGGTGAGAAGAGGCCTTGCCATTCAACCGCCCTTTCCAGCACATTGGGATCCTAAGCTTAGAATTCCACGTGGACAAGTTGTCGCGG
>JADMIO010932587.1_pt1 | contig 73689 bp, 63 predicted proteins | sample 8958161 | NCBI WGS metagenome assembly JADMIO01 (sample SAMN16585339, study PRJNA669376) | soil metagenome | isolation source: Crop rotation soil | place: USA: Cullars Rotation, Alabama | collected 2011
CGCGACAACTTGTCCACGTGGAATTCTAAGCTTAGGATCCCAATGTGCTGGAAAGTCGAGTCGCCCGAATTCGAAATCAATGATGTCGGCCGCCTCACCGCCGCGGACGGCATCACGGCGAACGCTCTGCTGACATATCGGGAGACGCAGCCCAATCGATGGCTGCGCAGCTACGCGCTGAACTTCAACCGATACGGCGAATGGAACTTCGGCGGCAATACGCAGTCGAACCAGTGGTCGCCGCAAGTAAACCTGACGTGGTTGAATTTCTGGACCACGGATATCCGCTTCTGGTCTTTCGGGGCCGTCGACAGCGCAAACCTGACGCGTGGTGGTCCGCTGATGCGCTTCGAGGCCGCGAGACAAGGACAAATCGAGGTTGCAAGTCCGGCCGCGCAGCAAACGCACGTGAAGGCCGGCGTTTATTACATGACGCGGCGCGACGGCGGTTCTGTGCGCTACGTGTACGGCGAAGCGGGTGTGCGCCCCAGCCCTCGCTGGCAAATGTCGATTGCGCCGACGGTGGTACGTGAAGTCACCGGCAGACAGTACGTGACCACTCTCGACGGCGGGACGGCTGCGCCTGCGACATTCGGCCGCCGCTACATCTTTGCGCGCGTCGATCGGTCGACCGTTTCCGCACAAGTCCGACTGAATTACACGTTCAAGCCGGACTTGAACGTCGACGTGTATGCGGAACCGTTCGCGGCCAGCGGCGCCTACGGTCCGACGGGCGAGCTGATTGCGCCACGAACGGACGAACTCCGTCCATTCGATGTTCCTGGCAACCGCGACTTCAACGCGCGCTCGTTTCGCAGCAATATCGTCCTGCGCTGGGAATGGAAACCCGGCAGCACGCTGTTCGTCGTCTGGCAGCAGAATCGTGCGGCGACGGAGCCGATCGGGACGCGCGCGTCGATTGGCGATATGTTGAACTCGATCACCGCGCCGGGTGATCATGTCCTCGCCGTGAAGACCACATTCTGGTTATCCCCGCACTGATGGGCGCCGAAGCGAAGTGCTCGGTCACAATCAGCGGGAAAAAGACGGTCGGCAAAGCGTTGCTCGAGACGGACGCGTTGATCTTCCGCGGCGAAGACGTCCGGCTGACGATTCCCTACAAATCGGTGTCGAGCATCGACGCGAAAAACGGGGTGCTCGTCGTCGCGTGGTTGAGCGGCGTCGCCGCGTTCGAGCTCGGTCCATCGGCGGTGAAGTGGGCCGACCGCATTCGCAACCCGCCGAGCCGCATCGACAAGCTGGATGTGAAGCCGGGGCACGTCGTGCTGTTTGTCGGTATCCGCGACTCCACCTTGCGCGAGGAGATAGAGACACGCGGCGCCACCGTGGTCGCGCGCGTCACCGATCCCGTGGATGTCATTTTCGTGGCCGCCAACGAACGCCGCGATCTACAGCGCCTCGTCACGCTGCAGAACTTTCTGAAACGTGATGGCGCCATCTGGGTAATCCGTCCGAAAGGCAGCCCCACTATTTCGGAGAAGGACGTCATGTCCGCGGGTAAGGCCGTTGGCCTCGTCGATGTCAAAGTCGCTCGCTTCTCCGAGACACACACCGCTGAAAAGTTTGTCATCCCCGTAAGCAAACGATAGGCTTTGTCGCGAGAATAGACATGAATCGTTATCTGACTGAATTCACCGGGACGTTCTTCCTGGTGTTCACCATTGGTTGCAGCGTTCTGGTCGGTACGCCGATGGCGCCGCTCGCCATCGGGGCGTCGCTCATGGTGATGGTGTATATGGGCGGGCATATTTCCGGTGCGCATTACAACCCCGCCGTCTCCCTTGGCCTGGTGCTGCGCGGCTCGTTTGCCGCCAGTGAATACGGGGCGTACGCCGCGGCGCAGCTCCTCGGTGCGATTGTCGCGAGCCTGGCCGTCTGGCTCGTGACGGGACGGACGTTCGTGCCGGCGCCGGCGGCAGGCGTTTCTCTATTCGCTGCGCTGCTCGTCGAAATTCTCTACACCACGGCGCTCGCGCTTGTCGTCATGAACGTCGCCACCGCCGCTGAGACTGCCGGAAATTCCTTTTATGGTCTCGCAATCGGCTTCACGGTTGCTGCCGGGGCCTTCGCGGGCGGTCCAATTTCTGGGGGCGCATTCAACCCGGCCGTCGGCCTCGGCCCGGCACTGATTCACGCGATCATCGGACGCGGCTCGATCGTGCACGTCTGGCTGTACATCGTCGGACCGTGCATCGGCGGGGCGATTGCTGCGGCCATCTTCAAGGTGCAGCATGCGGCGGCCCCCAAGAAGAAGGCTTGACGCCTCGCAGGACTGCGCTCGTTACCGGCGCCTCAGCCGGCATCGGAGAAGCCTTTGCGGAGGTGTTTGCCGCGGAGGGGTTCGACCTGGCGATTACCGCACGCCGTGAGGCGAAACTCCGCGCCGTGCAGTCGCGGCTGCGTGAAAAATACGGCGTACGCGTGGAGGTCTTCGTCGAGGACCTGGAAGACCCGGCGGCGCCGGCGCGCCTCTGCGCCGAGCTCGAGCGACGCGGGTTGAAGATAGACGTACTCGTGAATAACGCCGGCTACGGCGTCCCCGGCTCATATGTTGCGAGTGGCTGGGACGTTCATCAGCGGTTCCTGCAGATCATGGTGATTGCCGTCGCGGAGCTGACGCATCGACTATTGCCGGCAATGATCGAGCGACGCTATGGCCGCATCATCAACGTCGCCTCACTCGCTGGGCTGGTGCCGGCACCTGCCGGTCATACACTCTACGCCGCGGCAAAAGCGTTGCTCATCAAATTCTCAGAGTCCCTCGGGCATGAAGTTCGGCGTCACGATGTACACGTCACCGCGGTTTGTCCAGGGTTCACCTTCAGCGAATTCCATGACGTGATGGGCACGCGCGACAGAATGAAGAATCTTCCCGGATTCATGTGGTCGTCGTCGGCCGAGGTCGCCAAACAGGGATACGACGCTGTAATGGCCGGCAAATCGGTTGTCGTTACCGGCCGCGTCAACGCCGCTATCGCAACGCTGGTGCGAATCCTGCCACAGCGGCTGGTGATCGGTGCCGGACGCCGAATGGGTCGTCAGTACCGCAAGGAGTGAGGCGGTGGATCGGCCGAAGACGTGGAGCGAGTTGAACGAGGTGCTGTTTGCCGGGTCATGGAACCCGGCGCTGCAGCGGTTCCGCTCGCCGTACGCTTTCCGCGGTCTCGCGTCGACCACGCACGAGCTGTCGAACAGCCTCGTGCGGCTGGCCGCAGGGCAGGCCAGCATCAACACCCTGGAACTGTCGCTGCTCCGCAATTTCTCGAAATACGCGCACTGGCAGCCGGCGCACGGCGTCGAGTCCGTGTGGCACTGGCTGGCGCTCGGCCAGCATCACGGTCTGCCGACCCGCCTCATCGACTGGACGTATTCGCCGTTTGTCGCCCTGCATTTCGTGACCGAACATCCGGACGAATACGACCAGGACGGCATCGTCTGGTGCGTGAATTTCGTGGAGGCGAACAAGCTCCTGCCTCGCCGGCTGAAGGCGATCCTCGAGGAGGAGCAGTCGGAGACGTTCACCATCGACATGCTCACGGAGTTTCAGTCGCTAAAGGCCTTCGACTCGCTGGCGCGCGAGCCATTCGTCCTGTTCCTGGAGCCGCCGTCGCTCGACACACGGATCCTGAACCAGTTCGCGCTGTTCTCGCTCATGCAGGACCCATCGGCGCGTCTTGATGAATGGCTCGAGGAACATCCCAACCTGTGCCGTCGCGTCGTAGTACCGGCTGAGTTGAAATGGGAAGTGCGCGACAAGCTCGATCAGGCAAACATCAACGAGCGGACCTTGTTTCCGGGTCTTGACGGGCTCAGCCGGTGGCTCGAGAGGTACTACACGCCGAAATCGTCGAAACTCGATTAAAGGATTGAAATTTGCAACCTCGGGTGTGCATGGGAACTCCTCCTCTCGTGCGCGCCGTCGGAGCCGCTGTCGTGCTGACAGCAGCGGCCTGCCACCTCGGCCCTCAGGTCGACAACTCACAGCATGCGCCGGCTATTGAGCGGATCGTCAGCTCGACACCGGCGTGGGTCGGGCGTGACAAGCTTGGTGCAACGCTGTGGAAGGCGGAACGACAGTTCTACGAATCGCGAGGTAATCTCCCTGCGTGGATCGATGGCGACAAAGCATCACCTCGCCTCGGGACGCTCGTGGAGGCGCTGAAGCATTCAGAGGATCACGGGTTGGATCCGGCCCGATACGGACTGGACGGGTTGCAGCAGACCGTCGCCCGAGCCGACGAGAACAAGCAGCGGTACGAGGTTGAACGAGTCCCCGCATTTGACACGCGCCTGACCTACGCCTACCTGCAGTACGCGGCCGACCTGCTGGGCTGGTCGGGAAATCCGAACGCGATCTCTACGAATTGGGTTCGCGCGAACAACAAGGCAGATCTCGCTGAGCAGCTCGCGAAAGCGGTGTCTACGAATCAGGTGCGCGAGACGCTCGAGGAGCTGGCGCCGACGCATCCGCAGTACAAAGGCCTGCAGGCCGCGCTCGCTCGGGAGCGTCAGAATCCCGCGGGCCATATCGATCGAATCCGGATGAACCTCGCGCGATGGCGCTGGATGCCTCGCGAGCTGGGCGATCGCTATGTGTTCGTGAACGTTCCCGCGTACCAGATGCAGGTGATGGAGGGAGAGAAACCCGTCCTCGCGATGCGCGTCATCGTCGGCGATCCGAAACATCAGACACCGCTCTTCAGCGACGAGATGACGACGATCGTCTTCAGTCCCAATTGGAACGTGCCAGAGAGCATCATTCGGAAGGAGATGCTGCCGCGGCTTGTCAACGATCCAGGCTATCTCGAACGGCAGGACATTCAGGTCGTCGGCACGTCAGGCCAGGTACTCGACGCTGAAGCGGTCGACTGGGATGATGAATCCGCCGTCGCGGGGCTGCACTTCCGGCAGGAGCCCGGGCCGAAAAACGCGCTCGGCCTGGTGAAGTTCCACTTTCCAAACTCGTTTGACGTCTACATGCACGACACGCCGCAGGATGCGCTGTTCAACAAGGAACGGCGCGCGCTGAGCCATGGATGCGTTCGGCTGGAAAATCCCGTGGCGCTTGCGCAGTACGTGCTCCGTGACAATCCGTCGTGGACGATGGAGAAGATTACTGCGGCGATGAACGCCGGCGAGGAACACGCGGTTCCCTTGAAGGAGCATCTGCCCGTTCACATCGGATACTTCACCGCGTGGGTCAACCCCGACGGATCAGTCACATTCACCGACGATCCGTACAATCTGGATCAAAACCAGAGTCGTCTCCCCGCGTAGAACGAGTACCGCGTCGTGGACTACTGAAGTCAACGGCGCGAGAGACCGCGTCACTCAGTCGCGCATGCACTCGCGGCTCCAAGCTCGACGGCGTGCAAAAAACGCCGGCGTCGGCTCGTCGTCCACGGCGTCGTGAGCGAACATGCAGCTTTCGATGCTCGACGGACTGCCGCAGCCGCGTTTTCGTCTGGCGCCGTCACGCCGCTCGCAGTCGCCACTCGTGCATGCGCGACCGACTGACTCATGCTCGCGTCACACCGTACGCGGCGAGCTCACATCAGACGGTTGGAACGTAGTTGGAAAAAACGTACGCGAACAGCAGCGACAGCACTCCCATCAGGGCCATCAGAAAGACGCTGTGTTTGATCGTGAACCGGAAAAGTCGTCCTTCATCCGCCGTCGTCATGCCCGTCGCTGCAACCGCCACCGCGATGCTTTGAATGGAGATCATCTTGCCCATGACGCCCGCGGCGGAATTGACAGCCGCCGTAAGTATCGGATTCAGGTGCAGCGCGTTCGCGGTGACGACCTGGAGGTTGCCGAACAAGGCGTTGGCAGACGTATCGCTGCCCGTGAGGAAGACGCCGAGCCACCCGAGCACCGCGCTGAAGAACGGGAACGCAGGCCCAGTTGCCGCCAACGCCAGTCCGAGCGTCGACGTCATTCCTGAGTAGTTCATCAGGTAGGCCAGTCCCAGCATGCAGGCGATCGTCAGGATCGGCAGCGCCAGCTGTTTGAAGGTCGCTACGTAGATCCTGCCAAACCGCGCGGGGCTGACGCGCAGCAGCACCGCCGCTGCGATCGTGGCGAGGAAGCAGGAGGTACCGGAGGCGCTCAGCCAGTTGAATTCGAAAACGGCGGCATACGGCGATGGCTGCGCCACCACCGGGGGCACCCGCTGAATCATGTTGTGGAGTCCTGGCACGAGGAGACCATTGAGGAGCGTCGTGCTCCTCGGGATCCCTGACGGCAGCAGGCTATTGGTCCAGCGATTGATCGCAGCCTTGACGTCCGCCTCTCCCCACACGAGCACGAACGCGACGAGGAGCAGATACGGCATCCACGCGGACATGACGTCGAGGGCCGAATGTCTCCGCACCGCAACCGCCACGTTGCCGTGGCTTTCGACGCGCACCGCGTGCTGCGGCGTCCAGGCCGGGTCGGCTGTCGTGACTGGCGGACGGTCGCCCTCGAGGTGCATGACGTTGCGCGGCTTCCAGAACTTCATCACCAGAACCATCACCGCAATGCACGTCAACGAGCTGGCGATATCGGTCAGTTCCGGTCCGACGAAGTTCGACACCGTGAACTGCATTCCGGCAAACGACACGCCGCACGCGATGATCGCCGGCATCACTTCGAGTGCACGCCGGCCGCCCGCCATGACGACGACCAGATATCCCGGGATGAAAAGCGAAATCATTGCGCACAGCCGTCCGACCATTTGACTGAGCGGCATCACTGGAAGGCCCGTGATGTTGGCGAGGGTCGTCACCGGAATGCCGATCGATCCGAACGCGACCGGCGCGGTGTTGGCGAGAAGACAGATGCCCGCCGCGTAGAACGGGTTGAAGCCGAGACCCGCGAGCATCGCCCCAGACACAGCGACCGGTGCGCCGAAACCGGCTGCCCCTTCGATGAACGCGCCGAAGGAGAACGCGATGAACATCGCCTGCAGCCGACGGTCGTTGCTGAGCCCGCCAACCGAGTCTTTGATGATTTCGAACTTGCCCGTGTCGACGGCGAGGCGATAGAGCATGATCGCCGCGAAGACGATCCACGCGATCGGAAAGAGTCCAAATGCCGCGCCGTAGATAACTGAGACCAGCGCCAGGTTCGCAGGCATCCCGTACACGGCGAGCGCGATGACAAGCGCCGAGATCAGCGCCGCGACGGCCGACATCCAGGCGGGCTTTCGGAAGACCCCCAGCATCAAAAAGAGAACGAGGATCGGGACGGCGGCGAAAATGGCCGAACCGCCCAGGCTTCCGCTCACCGGCTCATAGTTGTGCTGCCACATAAGGAGGCGGAATCTTAACGGATAATGAGTTCCGTTGATCCACAAGATTCTGAAGGTTCTACTTGCGCTGGGCTTGCTGGTGGCGCCGGCCTCCGTGTCTGCGCACCCGGCTCCCTTCAGCTATCTCGATCTGCGCATGGGTGCCGACGTCATCGAAGGCACCCTCGTCGTCCACATCATCGACGTCGCGCACGATTTGGACATCGCGACGCCCGAGCGCCTGCTCGATCGATCCGTTGCGTTCGGTAACCTCGACCGGCTGACCGCCCTCATCAAGCAGCGGCTATTGCTCCGCGGCGACGGGCAGGAACTGGCGATTCAATGGGGCGACGTCGATATCCTTCCGGAACGCCAGGGGCTGCAGCTGCAGTTTCGGATTCACACGCCTCGTCCGGCGACGCTGGCGATTCATGCGGTGATGTTTCCCTACGACCGGTTGCATCAGACGTTCGTGAACGTCTACGAAGATGCGCGCCTTCGGCAGCAATTCGTCCTGGCGGTGGACAATGCGGATCGTACGTATTACGCGGGGACAACGCAGGGAGCGCTGGCGGTCATCAAGACGTTCGTGCCGGCGGGTATTCATCACATTCTGATTGGCCCCGACCACATCCTCTTTCTGATTGGCCTGCTGCTGCTTGGTGGCGGATGGAAGGCGCTGCTCAAGATCGTGACCGCCTTCACCGTCGGCCACAGCATTACGTTGTCGCTGGCCGCGCTGAATCTCGTCACGCCTCCGCCGACCATCATCGAGCCGGCGATCGCATTGAGCATCGTGTTCGTCGGTGCCGACAACCTGGTGCGCGGAGGCGGCCGTGACGTCCGCGCGGTCATCGCGCTGACATTCGGGCTGGTACACGGCTTCGGCTTCGCGAACGTGCTGCGCGAGTTTGGCCTGCCGCGCGAGGCGCTCGGCTGGTCGCTCTTCTCGTTCAACGTTGGCGTCGAGATCGGTCAGTTGTTCATCGTGCTGCTGGTCGCGTCCGCGCTTGCGCTCGTGCGCCGTTGGAACGCGACGGTCGGTACACGTGTCGCGTTCGCCGGGTCGCTGGTCGTCATCGCCGCCGGGACGTACTGGTTCGTGCAGCGAGTCTTTTTTCCTGCAGGAATCTAAGGTCCGGCTTTAGGCGGACCAGGAGCGCCGCAGCGCCGACGCGATCGTCGTGATGACGCGATTGGCTGCATCCACTTTCCCGCCCATCGTCAGGAAGCCGTGAATCATCCCGGCCACCACCTGATAGTCGACTGGCACCCGCGCGCCTCGCAGACGCCGCGCGTAGCTTTCGCCTTCATCGACCAACGGATCCATCTCGGCGGTGATAATCAGCGCCGGCGCGACGCTGTGAACCCATGGCGCCAGCAGCGGCGACGCGTGCCAGTCGTTGACAGCCTCTGGTGTGGGTGCGTACTGCGCGATGTACCACTTCATCGCCGCACGAGTCAGCAGGTACCCCTCTGCGTACCTCGAATATGAATCAGTCTCGGCGCGCAGGTCCAGGACCGGATAGACGAGCGCCTGTAGCGCGAGCCGCAGTTTCCGGGAGTCTCTGGCCATCAGCGCGACGGATGCGGCAAGTCCGCCCCCCGCGCTGTCGCCTCCAACGGCGATGCGTGCCGGATCGATTCCGAGGTCGCCGGCGTGCGCCGCAATCCACGTAGTCGCGCTCCACGCATCGTCGGACGCCGCCGGGAATATATGTTCGGGCGCAAGCCGGTAATCAACGGCGATCACGATCGCACCCGATTCGCGTGCGATCTGACGGCACACGGCGTCGTGCGTATCGAGATCTCCAACCACCCAGCCGCCGCCGTGGAAGAACACGAACGCAGGCAGCACACCCACAGCCGGGCGGTAGAGGCGCAACTTAATGAGACCGGCTTTGCCCTCTGCGTTCAGATCGCGAACTTCTGGAAGATCCGGAGGCGGCGGCCGCAGCGCCGCGCGCGCCTCGCGATACTGACGACGGGCCTCCGCAGGCGAAAGCCTGTCGATTGGAGGGAGAGCGAGGCCCGCGAGGTACTCCATCACCCCGCGCGCCTGAGGATCGAGGGAGCTCACATCCAGCGGCGGTACCACACGATCGAGACTGCGCCCGAGTGGCCGAATTCGCTCGCGCCAAACCGTTCCATGAGGCGATGGCTGGCCCGAAGGGTCAGCTCCGGCGTCAGCCGGAAGCCGATAGTCTGCTCCGACGCGTTGAAGTGCTGCCGTACGGCGTCCTCCAGTGGCAGCGTCGTGTTGATGCGCTCGACGCGGGCGGCGACGAACCAGCGCGGCGAGAGCGTTTGCGCGCCCTGCACATACCATCCGCTCGTCGACCGGTTGCCGAGACTTGTTTCGAGCGTATCGCGCACCCACTCACTGGCGAGGCTTGTATGTCGAAATGACAACTCTGATTCGACTGTCGCGACGGTGGCGTCGCGGTCTTCCGTGATCGTTGGGCTCTCACCAGCGCGCATCCATCCGCCCCGTGTGACCGACGCTCCTATTCTGAAACCAACGAAGGGTGTGACGCCGGCGCCAATGACGATGTTTCTGAAGCGCGGCGGATTGGGCCGCGGCGGCGAGGCAAATACCCGCCGCAAGCGCAGCGGCGAGGTGTCGATCACGGCGACGCGCGCGTCCCAGTGCACCGCGGAGACCATGGCCTGCGCACCGAGCGGATACATTCCGGTGAGGAGATTGACTCGCGGCCCTCGCGGTTCAAGGGACGGAATCGAAGTGAATAGTTCCGCCGGCTGCGCGATGGTCGGATTCAGATGTGGGCGCAGGGTCAGGTTGGCGAGCCCAATCGGCGACGGAATATAGCCGCCTTCGACGCGCACGGCCACGCGTCCCGGGCGTTCGTATCGCAAATCGGCGACCCAGATCTGCCGGTTCCATTCGCCGGTTACGCCGAGGCGCTGGACCTGCGGCCGCACCATCGCCTGCAGACCGCGCCCAATCTCGACACTCGCGAGTGAATCGAGGAAGACGCCGGTCACATCGTTGCCGCTGTCGTCAACGGTGACGTCGACGGACGCCGACGAATCGACGGCAAGCACGGACGGCGTTGCCTGTTGCGCAACGGCAGGACTCGTGACGAGCGCCGCCAACGTGCACGCGGCGGCGAGCCTCCACATGGCTAGACGAGCTGCCTCCCAAGCAGTTGCGCGAGCGCGGGCTCCTCGATGCCCTGCGAGGACGGCATCGCGGCGAGCAGCGCCTTTACACACGCCGCATCGAACTGCGTGCCCGAGAAACATTCGAGCTCCGCGAACGCTTCGGACACAGGCAGCGCCGCACGGTACGCACGAGCGCTGGTCATGGCGTCGAACGCATCCGCTACGTGGACGATCCGCGCCGCCAGCGGGATCGCTTCAGCGCGGAGGCCGAATGGATAGCCGCGGCCGTCGGGACGCTCGTGGTGCAGTTCAACGATCGGCAGGTGCGGCGCCAAAAACGGGACCTGCCGCAGGATTCGCGCGCCGAGCCCGGGATGCCGCTTGATTTGCTCGAATTCGTCCGCTGTCAGCGACCCGTTCTTGCGCAGAATCTGATCACTGACGCCGATCTTGCCGATGTCGTGCAGCAGTGCGCCCAGACGCAGCACTTCGATTTCCGTTCCCGGCAGACTCATCATGCGGCCGATCATCACCGAAAGGGTGCTCACGCGTTCGGAATGACCTGCAGTATACGGGTCGCGGGCGTCGAGCGCCGCCGCCAGCGCGCGAATGGCACCCACGTAGGCCGAACGCGTTTCGGCTTCGGCGGCGGCGAGGCTTCGCATCAGTTCATTGAAAGCGGTCGTCAGCGAATCGAGCTCACGGCTGGTCGCTGACGGCTCCAGCGTTCGGTCAAACTGGCGCGCCGCGGTCATCGTGGCGATTTCGCCCGACAGACGGTTGATCGGCTCACTCAGCAGCCGCGCGAGCCACAAGCTGCCAAGCGCGGCAAGGAGGACGCCCCCAAACGCGATCGTGGCGAGCGCAACCAACGCATCGCGTGTCGCGGCGCGTGCAGCGGCATCAACCGAGGTCAGCATGAAGATGCGAACCGGCCCTGAGAACAGCATCGGCCGGATCGCATACTCCTCATCGTTGAGTCTGGCCGTACCAGCACTGGCGCGCGACATCACGAGATCGCGTGCGACCTTTTCCGGGACCGTTCGCGCCACGACCGAGTCGTTGACGGTAATCACGATACCGGCCGTCGACAGGTTTGACAGTTCCTGCGCGTAATTTCCGTCGAGACTGGTGCCTGCCACGAGCGCGCCGATTGGACGGTCGCCGAACATCAGCCGCGCGCCGGTGACGCGGAACGCCCCTGTGGGGAGCACCGTGACGCTTTGAAATGCTGGCTGCGTGCCGCCTGGAATATTCACCCTGGTACCGATCGGCCAGCGCGCCGCGACGAGCCCGGCACTGGTGAAAATCTTTCCGTCGTTCTCGACGACCGCCAGGACGTCCACAGGCGTTTGCATCGCCAGCTTGACGGTCTCGCCCATGACCGTGGCGCGCAGTTGCTCGTCGGAGGATCCGCTGAAGCGACGTTCCGTGAAATAGGTGTCGAGCGCAGCCTTGAGGGTCGGATTTTCCGCAAGCGTCGCCATCGCGGCAACCTGATCCAGCTGTCGTTTGGTCTCGAGCGCGCTGAAAACATTTTCGCTGACGCGAAGTTTGTCAGTTTCGGCGGCACGCACCCGGTCGCGAACGTCGATCGTGATCACGACGAACACCACGGTGAGGATGATCGCAACCATGACGAACGTCACGGTCAACGTCCGCGCGATCAGACGTGGCGGCGCCTTCACGGCTGCGCCGGAACGGGAAGGACGAAATCGACGGTTTCCGTCCGTCCTGGTTCGACACGAAGCTGCATCGTCGTATCACCCAGCCGCTCGTGCCACGCCGTAATCTCATGCGTTCCAATCGGCACATTGGAGAGCTCGAAGGTTCCCCCTTCGTCGGGGACGGTGAACCAGGGGTGCTCGAACACCATCACGGTCGCCGACATATGAGAGTGAATCTGGCAGAACACCTTGACGATGCCGGGTTTGTCAAACAGTTGGCCGCGGCTTTTGCCCTTCGGAAAACGGCCCAGATCGAACGTCTTCGTGCGCGACAGCGAGAACACATTGTGATAGATGGGATCGTCGTTCGGGAAATCGACCGTCGATCCGACCGTCACCGCGACGACGCGGGGGACGAAGTTCTCGTTGCGCTGACGAATCTCAGCGTGCATTGCCGGGGCTGCAGTCCGTGGCGCGTCCTTGACATACACAACGACGTGACGCAGTTCGGATTCGGGCGCGAGGGCCACCGTTGGTACATTGCGGGAATATGCTGAGGTCGGCCGTCTGGCCGTGACCGGAATGCCGATCGACACACGACCTCGAACAGAGCTGCGCTCCTGGGCGGCCGGATGGGTGCCGTCGGTCGCCATGAGGCCGAGAACGGCCGCCGCGAGCATCACGGAATTACGCGCGCCGATACCCATGGGATTGCTGCATTCTAAATGCACTTAGTAGGACGATGTTCACCCTGTTGATGATGGTGCTCGTCGCCGCTTCCCTGCCAGACGTTGTCGATCGAGGTATCTCGGAATCGCTCGCCCGAGAGCGCGCCGCCGCGTTGACGGCGGTTCGTTACGACCTGGCGTTTACGGTGCCAGAGCGCCGGCAGCAGCCGGTTCAGGGTTCTCTGCGCCTGACCGCCACGCTCGCGAGTCCCCGGCGCATCGTCTTAGACTTTTCGGCTCCAAAGGAGCGCGTCCGCAGCGTCCGGATCGGGGAGAAGGAAATCGTTCCGGTTTATGCGGAGGACCACCTCATTATCCCAGCCGACGCAACCCGTCCGGGCGAAAACCGCATCGTCATCGAATTCACGGCTGGTGACGAAGCGCTCAATCGGAACGAGGACTTTCTCTACACGCTCTTCGTGCCGGCGCGGGCACACCTCACGTTCCCGTGCTTCGACCAGCCGGACATCAAAGCGCGCTACACGCTGACGCTCGATGTGCCCGACGGATGGGAGACAGTCGCCAACGCCGGCGAGTCGGCGCGAGAGACGAACGGCGGTCGCCTCCGCGTCCGGTTCGGCGAGACGAAGCCGCTGCCGACCTACCTGTTCGGGTTCGTCGCCGGCCGCTTCAGCGTCGAGCGCGCCATGCGCAACGGCCGCGAGCTGCGGATGTTGCATCGCGAAACCGATGCCGTGAAAGTTGCGCGCAATCGCGAGGCGCTGTTCGACCTGCATGCGTCCGCGCTCGAGTGGCTCGAAGACTACACGGCGCTACCGTATCCGTTCGACAAATTCGATTTCATTCTGATTCCGTCCTTTCAGTTCGGCGGCATGGAGCATGCCGGTGCGGTCCTCTACAACGCCGCAGGAATGATGCTCGACGAAAGCGCCACGCAGAATCAGCTGCTCAATCGCGCGAGCACCATCGCCCACGAGACGGCGCATATGTGGTTCGGCGATCTGGTGACCATGCGGTGGTTCAACGACGTGTGGATGAAGGAAGTGTTCGCCAACTTCATGGCTGCGAAGATTGTGAATCCGTCGTTTCCGATGGTGAATCACGAGCTGCGCTTCCTGCTGTCGAACTATCCCGACGCGTACTCTGTCGACCGCACGGCAGGGACGAATCCGATTCGTCAACCGTTGAGCAATTTGAACGACGCGGGACAGCTCTACGGTCCCATCATTTACGAGAAAGCGCCGGTCGTCATGCGGCAACTCGAAATGATCGTTGGCCAGGGGCCGTTCCGCGACGGCCTTCGCGAGTACCTGAAGAGGTACGCGTTTGGCAACGCCACGTGGATTGACCTGATTCGCATTCTCGACGCGAAAACCCCCGACAACCTTGCCGCATGGAGCCGGGCGTGGGTTGAAGAGCGAGGCCGGCCCGAATTTACGACAACGTTGCGAACGGCGAAGAACAACACCATCGAGCGGCTCACGATCACGATGAACGATCCGCTGCGCCGAAGGCTCGTCTGGCCGCAACGAATGCGGGTCACGCTCGGTTACGCGGACCATCAGAAGGATCTCAGTGTCTACGCCAACCGGCGTGACACCATCGTTCGCGAGGCCGCGGGAATGCCGAAGCCGCTATTCGTCCTGCCCAATGGCGGCGGGCTCGCCTACGGCCTCTTTCTGCTGGATGAACAGAGCGCGGAGTACCTGCTCGGCAACATGCCGCGCATCGGTGATGCGCTGACGCGCGGCGCCGCGTGGGTGACGCTCTGGGATAACGTCCTCGAAGGGCGTGTGCCGGCCGGCAGGTTCATCGACGCCGCGGTCCGCGCCCTTGCCGACGAGAGCGACGAACAGAATGCGCAGCGCGTGCTCGCATATGTCAGCCGCGCATTCTGGCGCTACCTGTCACCGCAGGAGCGGCTCGCCCTCGCCCCGTCCCTGGAGGCGGCGTTGCGCGCGGGCATCGCGCGCGCGAATACCACAAGCTTGAAATCGGCGTGGTTCAGTGCGTTTCGAGACGACGTGCTGAGTCGTGACGGACAGACGTGGCTCGAACGCGTGTGGCGCCGCGAGGAAAAACTCCCTGGCCTTCCGTTTGTCGAGACAGACGAGATCGTGATGGCGATGGAGCTGGCGGTACGTGAAGTCCCTGGATGGGAGCAGATTCTCCAGACGCAGCTCGCACGCACCGAGAATCCGGATCGCAAGGCGCGATTCGCCTTTGTGATGCCCGCGCTCTCGGCGGATCCGCAAGTGCGCGCCGCAGCGTTCGAGCGATTGCGGATGATCGAGAACCGGCGCCGCGAGCCGTGGGTCACCGAATCGCTTGCGTACCTGAACCATCCGCTGCGCGAACAGGACTCCGATCGATACATTCGGCCCGGGCTCGAGCTGCTGGCGGAAATTCAGCGGACCGGCGACATCTTCTTTCCGTCCAACTGGACTGGAAGCATTCTCTGGGGACACAGAACGCCGCGTGCCGCGGCCATCGTGCGCGATTTCCTTGCCGAGGAACTGCAGTTCCCGGAGCGCCTGCGCTGGACGGTGCTGAGCGCGGCCGACGATTTGTTCAGAGCGGCAGCACTACCGGTCCGCTGACTTCCGCGCCGGCCGGCGTAAAGCGCGGCACATCGGGCAATCCGTCGTCCAGTTCGCCGATCACTCTCACCGTCATCGTCGATCCCGCAATGGTCACGAGCAGGAAGTGCGCATGGTTCGACCAGGTGACGGTATGCGCTTCAGCGAAGCGATCGGGCCGGCCTCGATCGAGCTTGCTGCCGGCGCCCGTGACGAAATAGTCGATGCCTTCGTGGCGAGAATGCTGAAAGTTGTGCTCATGGCCCGTGAGCACGACGCGGACGCCCGCGCGCGCGAAGAGCGGCAGCAGCGCGTCCATCCGATCGGTGTTGTGATGATTCGGGCCTGCGCAAAACGGGGGATGGTGGCAGAACACGATTTTCCAGCGTGCCGCGGGGTCCGGCACGAGCGCCTGATCCACCCATTCCCGGTGCTTCGGATATTCGAACAGGCGTCCGCCCTTGAAAAAAACCTCCTTGGACGTGTCGATGCAGATGAAATCGACGTCGCGTCCGTAGCGGAAACGATAGAAGAGTCCCGGATCGATGGACGCGCGGCCTGAGGACTCATCGCCCGCGATCCGCTCGCGAAGAAAGAGATTGTCGAGCAACTGCTCCCGGTCGTCGCGATCCTCCGTCTCCGCGGCGTCGTGGTTGCCGATGCACGGGTAGACCGGAATGCGATTCAACATGTAGCGATACGGCTGAAAGAAGGTGAAGAACCAGTCGTCGTCCTCGTCACCGGTCGCGCCAATCGGCATACCAAGGATGCGGTGGCCGGCGTAGATGTTGTCGCCGGTTGTCACAATCATGCGGATGTCGTGCTGCTCGAAGGCGAGCCGCATGGCCTGCGCGACCTCGTACTGCCGGCGGGTCGGCGTCGAGCGCAGGATGCCAGTGCCGAAATCGCCGAGCACGATGAACGTGAAGGAGCCGTCCGGTTCGACCGTCGGGTCGGGATGGGTGCGGAAGTGGTTGACGTACCGTCCACCCTGTTGAACCAGTCCCTGTTCGTCCCCGCGCATCCAGTCCCACCGCTCGTCAACGCCCCACGGCTCGCCCTTTACCAGCACCTCGTACCTGTAATTCGTGTTGGGAGCGAGACCGCCGATCCAGCAGTAGTTCGAGGCTTCGGTAAAGGCGGTAGCGACAAGTGATCCCGACAGCTCGTCATACACGTTCACCCGTGCGGGACCGTACGGATCGGAACGCGCGCCGATGCTCTCGCGTCGAGGCGGGTGGACGTGCCGCAGGTCTCGGTCGTCCACGAGCTTCCACTGCCCGCGGCTTCTCGTTTTGAAGTAGAAGGCACCCCAGGCGATGAGCGCGGATTTGTGGGACAGCCCGGCCAGGTGCAGGTAGGGTTCGGCGTGAAACTCGGGCACGCAGGAGCGTATGCAAGATCTGCGTACTTTGCGTGGGTGGTGGTACGCAGAAACTACGAGCGAACGCGCACGTGCTGTGATTTTTGGCGGGATTCTGCGCGGCGGTCCATTTGCTTCGCATGAGCCGCATGGACCACGACGAAGAAGACCTCTTTCTGATGCAGCAGCTCGCGCGCGGGAACATCGTCGGCGTTCACAACTATTGCGACAGGTGGTGTCAGCGGTGCGGCTTTTCCAGCCGATGCGTCGGATATGCGCCGGTGTCGCGCGAGCCGATGCCACAGGTAGACGATCGGTTGCTCGAGCATCTGAAGGAGCGGTTCGATCAGGTGCGCACCCTCGTCGCGCAGGTCGACCTTTAGTATCGAAGAGGTCCTGAAAAACGTCGGCGACGTGAGCGCGGCCGATTCGGCGGCCTATGACCGCGAGGAGGCGCGGCGCGACGAGCGGCGCCGGTACGATCCGATTCTGCGCGAGGCTCGTCTATGCGGATCTGGTCGCCGCGTGGTTCGAGGTGGAATCCGACTGCATGCGCGCCCACGCCGATGCGCTGGTGAGGCGTGCGGAGGTGGAGAGGTTCGACGCCATCTCTCCAAGCGAGCTGGCGCGCATTCTCGATGCGGTCGACATCGTCCGCCATGATTGCCTGCTCATCTTCGTGAAGCTGCATCGCGCGATCGATGGCCGAGAGGAAGACGAGCGTGAGGGATGGGATGACGATCCTGTCCAGAACGATCACAATGGCGCGGCAAAGCTCGCGCTGACGTGCATCGATCGATCTGAAGGTGCATGGCGGGCGATCGACCAGTGGTAACCGTCGGCCGGCGGCCGCGCTTTGGCCGACCGGCTCGCGGCGCTGCGCACTGCGGTCGAGGAGCGGTTTCCGCGAGCGCGCGCGTTTCTCCGTCCGGGATTCGATGGACTTGTGACGCCGGACTAGAACCGCGCGTCCTCCTACTTCCGTTCGTCGATAACCCGAAGAAATCGAAGCAACTCGATTGGAACGGGGAAGAGAATGGTCGAATTCTGCTCGGAGGCGATTTCCGTCAACGTCTGCAAGTATCGCAGCGTCATCGCCGCCGGTTCACGTTCGATGACCGCTGCCGCTTGCGCAAGCTTCTCGGAGGCCTGCAGTTCGCCCTCGGCGTGGATGATCTTCGCGCGCTTTTCGCGTTCCGCTTCTGCCTGGCGCGCCATCGCACGCTGCATCTCCTGCGGCAGATCGACGTTCTTCACTTCGACGGAGGACACTTTAATGCCCCACGGCTCCGTCTCGTTGTCGAGAATGTGTTGGAGCTGCTGATTCAATCGATCGCGCTGCGAAAGCAGATCGTCCAGCTCAGCCTGCCCCAGCACGCTGCGTAGCGTCGTCTGTGAGAGCTGTGACGTTGCATACAGATAGTTCTCGACTTCGACAACGGCCTTGCGCGGATCGATCACGCGGAAATACACGACGGCGCTCACCTTGACCGAGACGTTGTCGCGTGTGATCACGTCCTGTGGCGGCACGTCGTGGACGAGCGTACGCAAGCTGAGACGAACGATCCGATCGATGGGGCGGAACACGAGGATGACGCCCGGTCCTTTCGGCTGCGGCAGCAGTTTGCCGAGACGGAAAATCACCCCGCGTTCGTACTCCGAGAGAATCTGGATCGAAGAGATCAGATAGAAGACCAGAACGACGCCGAGAATCAATGCCGGCGAAATCGTCATGATGCGGAATCTCCGTGACTCGTGGGTGCCGGCAGCGGCTCCACGTCGAGCGTGAGCCCATCGACTTGAAGGACGCGAATCGGTGCTCCGGATGAAACCGGCGAGCGGCTGCGCGCGCGCCACAACTCGCCGCGGACGAGCACGTACCCCGTGGTATCTGGTGTCAGCGGATCGCGCGTCTGCCCTGCAGCCCCGATCAGGCCATCTACACCGGTGACCGGTGGACGCCGCTGTGCGGCCAGCGCAAGCCTGCCGAGGAACAAGAAGATGATCGCGAAGGCAAGGGCGGCTGGGATGATGAAATCGAGTCCGACGGGCACGCCCGGCACGCTGCCGGTCATCATGATTGAGCCGATGACGAGGGCGATTGTTCCTCCGACGCCGAGGACGCCGCTCGGCACTTTCAGTTCGAGCACGAGCAGGCCGATGCCTAGGAGCGCAAGCAGCAGTCCCGTCGTGTTCATCGGCAACACTTGCAGCGCGAAAAAGGCGAGCAGCAGGCTGAGCGCGCCGGCGACACCCGGCAGCACCGCACCGGGATTCCACAGTTCCACCGTCAATCCGATCATGCCGAGCGTCATCAGCAGGTATGCGACTTCAGGGTGCGCGATTGCGCTCAGGAAGCGCTGGCGCTGCGTCATGTCGATGCGGCGTGTCTCTGCGTTCAGGGTGTGCACGACGGTCGAACGGCCGTCGAAGCGTCTGACGCTGCGGCCATCGAGTTTTCTGAGGATGTCGTCGACATCGCTGGCGGTGAAATCGATGAGCGGCGGCGACGCTTCGAGCGCCTCCATTTCCGTAAACGCGCGGCTCTCCTGCACCGCCTCGGCCGCCAGCATCACGTTGCGGCCGCGCGCTTCGGCCAGCGATCTGGCGTACGCCGCGGCGTCGGAGGCTGCTTTCTGCGACGTCACCTCGTCGAAGGCCTGACCCGTCCCAGAGACCGGATGCGCGGCGCCGATGTGTGTGCCCTGCGCCATCACCGCCACGTCGGCGGCGAGCGTCAGGATGAATCCCGCCGATGCGGCGCGTCCGCCGGCGGGTCCGACGAAGACGACGACGGGAGCGCGCGAGCGAATCATGCGGCTGACGATGTCGCGCGTCGAGTCGAGCAGTCCGCCGGGCGTTCGCAGCACGATGATGACGACGTCGGCGCCGGCGGCGTCGCTCTGGTCGATGACGCCCGTCAGGTATTCGGCTGAAACCGGATGAATGATGCCGTCGAATTCCGCGACAATCGCGAGCGGGCGGCGGGTGGACGTTTGCGCCGCGAGCAGGGCGCCCGTAAGTATCAGGGCCGCGAGCACGACTCGCCGCACGAGAAGATTATGCCCGACTCTCGGCGAGACAGTGCGAGTCGGAGTCAGGTGACGGGTTGTGCGCGAGTCGGAGTCGGGTGACGAGTTGTGCGCGAGTCGGAGTACGGCGATGGGGCGTATCAACTATTCAGTTTCTGCGTACTCTTCGACGGCTGGTTCGCAAATTACGAATCCGTTGCGAATGGATTGTCGCAAGACTTGCTGCTGCTCGACGGTGACGGGTTGCCGACAGATGCGTCGCCAGTTGAGTTGACGGCTTGCAGGTGAGTTGCCGAGGCTGTCGTAGACGGCATGAGAGGCGAGGAGGCTATTTGGCGCGCCAAAGGCGTGTGTCCGATAGCTCGACCATCGATACAACTCGGGAGATGTGACGATCCTTCCGCGAACAGGATTCATTTCGACGTACCGCATGCATGCGAGCCAGTACCGTTCATTGTTGATGAGCGCGGTCCGATATCTGCCTTCCCACAACGTACCGGTCCGCTCGTAGCGGTCGTTGAAAAAGCGGACATAACGTCGACCGAGACTTTGCATCGCACGGGCGAGTTGATCCGGCGATTCAGGCGTCACCATCAAATGAAAATGGTTTGGCATCAGCGCATAGGCGTGCAGCTGCAGACCGTAACGTGCGATGGCGAGGCGGAGGAATAGCAAAAACATCTCGTAATCGGATGATTTTCGGAACGTCACCGTGCGATTGTTCCCTCGCTGCGTTATGTGCAGAGCCATGCCTATCGTGAACAGACGCTCGCGGCGAGCCATACCCTCGGCATCGCAAACACGCTGCCCGATCATTTCGGCGCAAACGGGCGGATACGCGAGCTTACACGCATATCTTGCACGTCCATCACACCCCGAAGTACCCAAAAACCGCGAAGTAGATACGGTCCGACTCCGTACTCCGACTCGCGCACGACTCGTCACCTGACTCCGACTCGCGTACGAGCCGTCACCCGACTCCGACTCGCGCCATAATCTCCCCATGACTTCCGACCGGATGTTCCTCCGTCACGCGGTCGCGACGCTTGCGTACCGGGCGGGGAAGGCGCTGCGCGGAGCACCGGCAACGTTCGCCAACTTCACGGTGGCATCCGGCACGCGTATGCCCGCGCAGATCCTGACGCACATGGGCGACCTGCTCGATTGGGCGCTCTTCCTCGCGCGTGGGGAGCAGAGCTGGCATGACTCGATGCCGCTGCCGTGGGATCGCGAGGTCGCGCGGTTCTTCGCCGCGCTGCAGACCTTCGACGCGTATCTCGCGTCAGAAGAACCGCTCGGGTGGTCGGCGGAACAGTTGTTTCAGGGTCCAATCGCTGACGCCTTGACGCACACTGGGCAACTGACGATGCTCCGCCGGATTGCCGGAGCACCTGTTCGCGGCGAGAACTACGCGCGGGCAACGATTACCGCCGGGACGGTCGGCATCGAACAGACGTCGGCCGTCTACGAATTTGACTGACATGCGACGCGCACTCATCGTTGCGTCGAGCGTCGCGCTGACGCTCGCGGTCGCTATCGGCGTTGCGCAGCGCGATCCCTTTGCCGACCTGCAGCCGACGGTCCTCCTCGTGTCCTTCGACGGGTTTCGCTGGGACTACCCGTCAAAGGCACCGACGCCGAACCTGCGACGGTTGATGGAGCGCGGCGTGCACGCGCGCAACCTGATTCCGAGCTTTCCTTCGAAGACGTTCCCGAACCACTACTCGATCGTGACGGGGCTCTACCCTGGCCATCACGGGATCGTCGCCAACAACATCTTTGATCCGCCAACCGGCCGGACATTCGCAACCGCGAAGCGCGAGGAACTGCGCGATCCGATGTGGTGGGGCGGGACGCCGATCTGGACGCTGGTGGAACGCGCAGGTGGGAAGTCAGCGCCGCTTTTCTGGCCCGGCTCCGAAGCGCCGCACACAGGGGTCATGGCCGCGTACTGGCAACCGTATGATGAAAACCGCCCCGCGAACGCCCGAGTCGATCAGATCCTGACCTGGCTCGATCTGCCCGTCGCGCAGCGCCCCACCTTTCTCAGTCTGTACTTCGAAGACGCCGATGCCGCCGGACACGCCAATGGACCGGATTCACCGGAAGTGCGCGACGCGATCGTGCGCGATGACGGGTACATTGGCCGGCTGCTCGACGGGCTAACGCGACGCGGGATTGCCGATCGGGTCAACCTCATCGTGGTATCCGATCATGGGATGACGGCTGTTGACGATACACGGGTGATTGTGGCCGACGATTACGTGTCGCCGAATGAGGTCGTCATCGCGGACATCAATCCGACGCTGAGCCTATTTCCGAAGGCTGGCACGGAAGAGGACGTCTACCGGCGGCTCGTCAACGCGCATCCGCACCTGAAGGTCTTCAGGCCGAAGGACACGCCCGCGCGGTGGCATTATCGCGATCACCCGCGTGTGCCTTCGATCATTGGCGTCGCAGATGAAGGATGGCAGGTGCTGCGGCGCGCCACGGTCGACAGCGTGGCCGCGGGAAAGATCCGCGGGCAGCGCGGCACGCACGGCTACGATCCGCAGCTCATGTCGATGCGCGCCATCTTCATCGCCGCGGGCCCGGCGTTCAAGCGCGGGGCGACAGTCGCTCCGTTCGAGAACGTGAACATCTACAACGTGATCGCGAAGATACTGCACGTCACGCCGGCGCCGAACGATGGGGATCCATCGGTCGCGCACGCCCTCCTGCGTGAAGAGGCGGTCACCGTTCGTTCCAATCGAAACTGAGACTCGCTCGCAAGCTTCACGCATGCGCGTCTTTGCGTTACTGTGAACCGCAATATTCGTTCAGCTCATGGGTGATGGGGCCACGCGCGAGTCACGGACGCTCGCCGCAATTCGAAGACTGCTTCTCGGGACACTCGCGATCGGCGTGGTCGGCACCACCGGTGAGCTGATTTTCCTCCGCCACATCGACGAGCCGGCACAATGGATTCCACTGGCGTTCCTTGGCGGCTGCTTCCCCCTGCTGATCTGGCATGCCGTCGCGCCCGGTCCCGGGAGCGTACGCGCCCTCCAGGGCCTGATGTTGGCATTCATTGCGCTGGGCGTGATCGGCGTGGGGCTCCATTACGACGGAAATGTGGAGTTCGAGCGCGAGCTGCATCCGGATGAACGCGGATGGACGTTTGTTCGTAAGACAGTTGCAGGGGCGACCCCGGTACTCGCCCCCGGATCAATGGTGCTGCTCGGGCTCGTGGGGCTCGCGCACGCCTACCACCATCCCACACGCGGATCGTCCCGCCCGGAGACAGAGGTATGAAGCAGATAGCCAGAGCCGTGATTGTCGCAGTGTCGATGGCCGTCATCCCGCTTGTCGGGCACGCGCAGGTCGGCAAACCGCTCACCATCGTTGACGCGAATCTGATTACTGAGGGGGAGCTCGCGAAGCTGCCGAATATGAACGCCGCGCTGGCGAAGGCCGTCATCGCCAAGCGTCCGTTGAAGACCATGAAAGACCTCGACACCGCCCTCAGCTCGCTCACCAAAGAGCAGCGCACGGAACTCTATGGAAAACTGTTCGTCCCAATCAATCTCAACACCGCGACCGACGAAGAAATCCTGCTGATTCCCGGCCTCGGCAACCGCATGCTGCGCGAGTTCAAGGAATACCGTCCGTACGCGGCGCTGGCACAGTTCCACCGCGAAATCGGCAAATACGTCGACGAGAAGGAACTCGCGCGCCTCGAACAGTACGTGTTCGTGCCGGTCAACAAGTAATGACCTCGCGGGGCGTCGCCGCGGTCGTGCTCGCGTCCGTCGTGTACGTGGGAATGGCCGGGGCGGTGTCCCTTCGCGCGGCGCAGGATGCGACGACACCACCGACATCACTGAGCGCTGCGCTGCCGCCGAACGCCACCGGTGAATACATCTTCCAGAACAACTGCGCGACGTGTCATGGCGCCGATGGCAAAGGTGCGCCGCAGAGCATTGTCGGCTTCGATGCGCCGCTGCCGGATTTCAGCGACTGTGCCACCAACACCGTCGAGCCATTCGGCGACTGGAATTCGGTGGTGCATCGAGGCGGGCCGATTCGCGGGCTCGATCATCACATGCCCGCTTTTGGCGACGCACTCTCGGACGATCAAATCGAATCGGTGGTCAAGTACTTGTGGACGCTGTGCGACGATCCGCGGTGGCCGCGCGGCGATCTCAACTTTCCGCGAGCCTTCTTCACCGAAAAGGCGTTCCCGGAAAGCGAGACCGTCTGGACGACGGGCATCACCGCAAAGGGCGCCAAAGCCGTCGCCAACGAGCTCGTCTACGAGCACCGCATCAAGCAGCGCAGTCAGTACGAGATCACCATCCCTATTGAGTTTCAACAGGTCACACCGTCGGGCGCATGGGTCAAGGGTTTGGGCGACGTAGAGTTCGCGCTGCGGCGGACGTTCTGGGCGAGCCTCGATCACGCGGCGATCTTTGCCGCGGGAGGCGCGGTCACCGTCCCGACCGGCAAGGACGAAGTCGGCGTCGGCGAGGGAGCGACGATCTGGGAACCATTTGCGATGTTTGCGAAGGGTCTCGGGGCGAATGGATTCGTTCAGCTGCATGGCGGTTACATGGCGTCGAGCCGGCGGTCGAATGTGGAGGACGCCACTTACCTGCGTCAGGCGTGGGGCTACACGTACGCGCAAGATCACGGGTTCGGCCGCGCATGGACGCCGATGGCGGAAGTCGTCTGGTCGAGAGAACGAGGCGGTGCGTCGGTCGTTGACGTCGTGCCGCAGATGCAGGTGTCGCTGAGCAAGCTGCAGCACATTCTGCTGAGCGTCGGCGTCAACGTTCCAGCGAACCACCGCGACGGACGACATCCGGAGTTGCTCACGTACTTCCTGTGGGACTGGTTTGACGGCGGATTGTTCCAGTACTGGCATTGAGACGGGGCATGTCCATCAATCGGCTCGTTCCGCTTGCTTCGATGCTGTGGGCCGTTGCCTCCCTCATCGCCGTGCCGCATGCCGCGCAGCAGCAGCCGTCGCGGCCAGCTACCGCACCCTCCGCCATCAACCCGCACCCGGAGTCGCTTTTCACACCATCGGACAACTGCGTCGCGTGCCACAACGCGCTCGTGACGCCGAGCGGCGAAGACGTGTCAATCGGGGCCACCTGGCGCTCGACGATGATGGCCAACTCGGGGCGCGATCCGTACTGGCAGGCCGGAGTCCGGCGCGAAGTGCTCGATCATCCGGCCCAGGCAGACGCCATTCAGGCGGAATGCGCGGCGTGCCACATGCCGATGCTGCAGAAGGTGTCGAAAGCCGCGGGGAAGAAGACCGACATATTCGCGCAACTACCGATTAACAAGAAGGACGATTCGGAGCTGCACAAGCTGGCAGCTGACGGGGTCTCGTGTACGGTCTGCCACCAGATCTCCGACGAAGGCCTTGGCACGCGCGAAAACTTCAATGCGAATTTCACGCTGCGTCCGACGCCGCCTGATGGCAACCGTGTGATCTTTGGGCCGTACCAGATCGACGCGGGTCGCAAGACGATCATGCGATCGGCCACCGGCTTCCAGCAAATGAAGGCGACGCACATCCAGCAGTCGGAGCTGTGCGCCACGTGTCACACGCTCTATACCGAGGTGCTGACGCCGACAGGTCAGGTTGCCGGTTCGTTCCCCGAGCAGATGAACTTTCAGGAGTGGCAGCACAGTTCGTTCAGCCAGGGCGGCAACGCGCAGAGCTGCCAGTCGTGCCACATGCCCGAGGTGAAGGAGAAGACGAGAATCGCATCGGTGCTCGGCGATGTTCGTGAAGGTCTGCATCGGCATGTGTTCGTCGGCGGAAATGCGTTCATCGTGCGGATGCTGAATCGCTATCGGCGCGACCTTGGCGTGACGGCGCTATCGTCGGAACTCGAGGCGACCGCGAAGGCCACGATTCGCCAGCTGCAGGAGGACACGGCCACCGTCTCGATCGCGCGATCGGAACTCGCGGCCGGAAAGCTGATCGTCGACGTAGACGTGAAGAACCTCGCGGGTCACAAGTTCCCGACCGGCTATCCGGCGCGCAGGACGTGGCTGCACTTCACGGTCCGCGACGGCGATGGTCGCGCGCTGTTTGACTCCGGTGCCGTTACCGAGGCTGGGCTCATTCGTGGGAACGACAACGATGCCGATCCACTCAAGTACGAACCGCATTACGACGAAATCACCTCGCCCGATCAAGTGCAGATCTACGAACCGATCCTCGGTGACGCGAGCAACATGCCGACGACCGGCCTGTTGTTCGCGACCCATTACCTGAAGGACAACCGCCTGCTGCCGCGCGGCTTTGACAAGACTACGGCCGACAAAGATATCGGGGTCTACGGCGGTGCGATGCAGGACTTGAACTTCACCGGGGACGGCGATCGGGTCCGCTACGTCGTGGACGTCCCGTCACGAGGTGGCCCATATCGAATCGATGTGCAACTGCTGTATCAGTCCATCGGGTTCCGCTGGGCACATAACCTCGAAAAATACGATGCATTCGAGCCAAGACGCTTTGTCGAGTACTACAACGCGCTGGCGCCTGAATCGGCGGTAATCATCGCGAACGCTTCGACGCAAGTTGCGCCATAATTCGCGCATGGCCGTCATAAAAGAGTTTCGAGAGTTCATCGCCCGCGGCAATGTCATCGACCTCGCGGTCGGCGTCATCATCGGCGCGGCGTTTGGCAAGATCGTCACGACGCTCGTCGAGGGCGTCATCATGCCGCCGATCGGGCTCGTCCTTGGACGCATCGACTTTTCCAGCCTGTTCTACGTCCTTGACAGCTCGAAGGGCATTCCTGCCTCACTCGCCGACGCGAAGACCAAAGGCATCCCGGTGATTGCCTACGGCCAGTTCGTCAACGACGTAATCGGCTTTCTCATTGTGGCACTGGCCGTGTTCCTCATGGTCAAGCAGGTGAATCGCCTGAAGAGGGAGGAACCGCCTCCGGCGTCGACGTCGAAGGACTGTCCGTACTGTGCGACCGCGATTCCGATCAAGGCGAGGCGGTGCCCGCACTGCACGTCCGAGGTTGGAGTGGCATCGGTCGTGTAGCGGATTAGATCTCAACCTGCACGCCGAGTTCGACTACCCGTTCGGCTGGCAGCCGGAAGAATGAGGTTGCCGGGACGGCGTTGCGCGTCATCAGCACAAATAGCTTCTCGCGCCACCGCGCCATGCCGCGCCGTCCGGTCACCAGAATTGTCTCGCGTCCCAGAAAGTAGGTGATGTCGTTGATGTCGATGTCGACGCCCGCCGCGCACGCGGTGCGCAGGGCATTCGGCACGTGCGGGTCCTCCATGAAGCCGTACACGAGGCGGATGCTGTACATCCCATATCCGATCGCCTCCGACGTGATGCGGTGATCCTCGGCGACGTGAGGCACCGGCGCCGTACTCACCGTGAGCAACACCACACGTTCGTGAAGCATCTTGTTGTGGCGAAGGTTGTGAGCGAGGGCCGGCGGGATACCTCGCGGCTGCGCCGTCATGAAGACAGCAGTGCCGGGAACGCGGATCGGAGGGGTGGCGGTGATGGCGGCCAGGAAGTGATCGATCGGAATGGCCCGCGCGACCAGGCGCGCCGCCACCACGCGTCGTCCTGTCTTCCAGGTCGTCATCCCTGTAAAGATGCAGGCGCCGATCATGATCGGAAGCCAGCCGCCCTGAAATAGCTTCAGCAGGTTGGCCCCGAAGAACGTGAGATCGATCGCGAGAAAGGAGGCTGTGATCGTCAGCGCGAATGCGGGCGGCCATCGCCACCGCTCGACGGCGATGACATGCAGCAGCATCGCCGTGATCACCATCGTCATCGTCACCGCAATTCCGTACGCCGCCGCGAGCGCGCTCGACGATCCGAAGCCGATGACGATTAACACCGTCGACACCATCAACGCGAAGTTGACTTGTGGGACGTAGACCTGGCCCATCTCGTACGACGATGTGTGTTCGATGCTGAGGCGAGGCGCATACCCGAGCTGAATCGCCTGCTGTGTGAGGGAGAACGCACCCGAGATCAGAGCCTGCGAAGCGATGATGGCAGCCGCGGTGGCGATGCCGACGAGCGGAAACAGCGCCCATTGCGGCGCGAGCAGAAAGAACGGCTGCTTGACGGCGTCGCCGTTGGTCAACAACAGCGCTCCCTGTCCGAGATAGTTCAGAACGAGGGCAGGGAGCACCAGCGCAAACCACGCGATGCGGATTGGAGTCTTGCCGAAATGTCCCATATCCGCGTAGAGGGCCTCGCCGCCGGTGACGGCGAGAAATACCGCTCCGAGCACGGCGACTCCCGGAAGACCGTGATGACGAAAGTAGGCGACGCCATGCAGCGGGTTGATCGCGCCCAGAATCGACGGCTCCTTCAGGATCCACGTGACTCCGAGGCCGGCGATCGTGACAAACCAGAGCACCATGATCGGTCCGAATAGGCGACCGACGCTGTGCGTTCCGTACTTCTGAAAAAGGAACAGCACGACCAGAATCGCGACCGACATGGGTACGACGTACGGGGTGAAAAGGGGTGTTTCAACCTGCAACCCCTCAACGGCGCCGAGCACGCTGATCGCCGGCGTGATCATGCCGTCGCCGTAGAGCAGTGCGGCACCGAAGATGCCGAGGCCGACCAGTACCGGCGCCGTCGCCGTCCGCGCGGGGAGCAGCGCGGTCAACGCCAGAATGCCACCCTCGCCCTGATTGTCCGCACGCATCACGATGACGATGTATTTGATTGAGATCACGATGAAGAGTGCGTAGAGCACCAGCGAAAGCACGCCGAGGACATTCTCGGGCGTCACGTCGACCGCATGCGATCCGTAGAAGCATTCGCGGATGGTGTAGAGCGGGCTGGTGCCGATGTCGCCGTAGACGATGCCAATCGCCGTCAGCGTGAGCGCGGCAACGCGACCCGACGAGGTCGTTGCCGGCGTGGTGGTCACGCGCTAAATCTCCACCTGCACACCCAGTTCGACGACACGCTCGGGGGGGAGACGGAAGTAGGCTGTCGCGCGGACGGCGTTCCGAGTCATCAGCACGAAGAGCTTTTCGCGCCAGATCGCCATGCCGCGCCGGTGCGTGACGAGGATGGTCTCGCGCCCAAGGAAATAGGTCACGTCGTCGGCGTCGATGTCCAATCCGCGGCTTTGCGCGCCACGCAGCGCGTCGGGGACGGTTGGATCCTGCATGAAGCCGTACACCAACCGCACCATGTAGACGCCATAGCCAAAGTTCTCAACCGTGACGTGTTCGTCACCGCCGACGTGCGGAACCGGCGCGGTCGTGACCGTGAGGATCACGACGTACTCGTGCATCACCTTGTTGTGGCGGAGATTGTGGGCGAGCGCCGGCGGTGTTCCGCGCGGCTGCGCGGTCATGAACACGGCGGTACCGGGGACCCGGACGGGCGGAGATGCGACGATGACCGACATGAAGTGTTCGACCGGAATCGCGCGCGCAGTGAGCCGTTCAGCCACGATGCGGCGTCCTGTTTTCCATGTGGTCATGATCGTGAACACGCAGCTGCCGATGAGGAGTGGCAGCCATCCGCCCTGCAGGACCTTGACGAGGTTCGCGCCGAAGAACATCAGATCGACTGTCAGAAATAACGCACCAATTGCAATGACGGCGCTCACTCGCCAGTGCCAGCGTTCGATGGCCACCACGCACAGCAGAATGGTCGTGATCACCATCGTCATCGTTACCGCGATGCCGTAGGCGGCGGCTAGCGCGCTCGACGATCCGAAGCCGATGACGATGACAATCGTCGCGACCATCAGTGCCCAATTCACTTGCGGCACGTAGATTTGTCCCATCTCCGACGAGGATGTGTGCTCGATGTCGAGGCGGGGTACGTAGCCGAGCTGGATCGCCTGCTGGGTGAGCGAGAAGGCGCCGGATATGAGTGCCTGCGATGCGATGATCGCCGCCGCCGTCGCGATCGCGACCATCGGCAGCAGGGCCCAGGAAGGCACCAGCAGGAAAAACGGCTGGCGGGCAGCAGTGCTGTCGAGAAGGAGCAGTGCACCCTGTCCGAAATAGTTCAGCACGAGCGCTGGAAAGACGAGGACGAACCACGCTAGCCGAATGGGCTTCTTCCCGAAATGTCCCATGTCGACGTACAGCGCTTCCGCACCCGTCACAGCGAGCACAACGGCTCCGAGCACGAGGATTCCAACGACACCATGCGCGGCGAAGAATCGAACCGCGTGAAGAGGATTCAATGCACCGAGGACGGCAGGTGCGCGAACGATCCACAGCACCCCGAGGGCGCCGATCGTCAGGAACCACAACAGCATGATCGGTCCGAAGAATCCGCCGACGCGGTGCGTGCCGAACTGCTGAAAGATGAACAACAGCAGCAGAATCACGACCGCAATCGGTACGAGGTACGGCTCGAAGAATGGGGTCTCGACTTGCAGGCCTTCGACGGCGGCGAGCACGCTGATCGCCGGCGTGATCATCCCTTCGCCGTACAGCATTGACGCACCGAAAACGCCGAGCAGAACCAGCACGGGAGCTACGCCCGTCACCAGTGCGCGCGGCGGGACCAAAGCCGTGAGGGCGAGGATGCCGCCTTCGCCCTGGTTGTCCGCCCGCATCACGAGCGCGATGTACTTGATGGAAATCACCAGGACGAGCGCATAGACGATGAGGGACAGGATCCCGAGCACGTTTTCATGCGTGGGCTCGAACCCGTGCGGACCCGAGAAACACTCGCGGATGGTGTAAAGGGGACTCGTTCCGATGTCGCCGTAGACGACGCCGATCGCGGTTAGCGTCAACGCAAACAGCCGCTGGGATCCGGGGCCACCGGATCGGCGGGCGCTCGAGGAGCCGGTCACAAACCCCCGAGCATAGCACGCATGAGCTCGAGCGAGGACCCGTTCACGTCAGCCCATTTGCAGGATGCCTCTCTGATTGAACAAACATCGATCAGCATGGGAGGGACTGGTCCAATGAAAGTCAAAGGTCTTCTCGCACTCGTATGCGCGGTCGCATTGACGGGGGCATGCAACAACAACCGCACGGCCAATCGGGAAGCCGGAACGACGGGCACAGCCGGCGCAGGCGTCAGCAACAGCGACAAGAACTTCGTCAGCGATCAGCTGGCGGACGGAATGGCTGAAATCGAACTGGCGAAACTCGCCAAAGATCACGCCGCGAACGCGGATGTGAAGCAATTTGCGCAGATGATGATCGACGACCACACAAAGGCTGGCGATCAGCTCAAGCAGATTGCAACGAGCAATTCGATTGCGGTCGAGACGAACATCGACGACAAGCATCGCAATGTGATGGACAAACTGTCGAAGCTGAACGGCGCGGACTTTGACAAGGAATACATGAGCGCCATGGTCGACGATCACCAGGATGCGGTGAGCGATCTGCGCTCGCGTGTGGATGAGAACCGCAGCGCGACGGATCGGTTGACGGGCAAGAACCCCGAGTCGCCGGCCGCGGTCAAGCCAGAGCAGTCGGACAATCGGGTGACGATGAGCATCAATGATTGGGCAGCGAACACGTTGCCAACCGTCGAGCGTCATCTCGATCGGGCGAAGGAGCTCAAGGACAACGTCGATTCCAACCGCACGACGCGCGGCACCAGCGGAACGTCGGACAGGAAGTCGGACACGACCCCGAAGGGCGCTCCCAAGTACTGAATCCGTAGGGGCCGACCGTAGGTCGGACCTCGTGAGGCGGACCTGAAGGTCCGCCTCACGCGGGCGGCCTCCCCGGCAACCAAATCGAACGAACCGTCAGCTCACGGTGGTCGAGTCCCGCTGCTTTGTCGAGTGTTTGAAGCAGCGAGGGAAGCTGTGCGCGGAACCGCCATTGGTCCATACGTCCGCCCACCTTCACCGCTTGCGCGGCCGCATCGTTCCACCAGGGTGCGACGGCTCGTGCGACCGGTTCGAGAATCAGCACGCGCACGCCGTGTTCCGCCGCTGCGAGCAAGTGGTCGAGAACCTTGTTCCGTACTTCAGCGGCAAGCTCATTGAGCACGTAAGCGGCAACGACAGCGTTCCCGCGTTCCAGTCGCGGTAGACGCACGATATCGCCTTGGCGCGCTGAACCCTTCAGTTCGAGAATCCGGTATGTCCAACGTGCTTCATCGATTGCCCACGGATGTCGGTCGAGCCCTGTCACGCGTGGCAAACCATGGCAGGCAAGCGCCCACGCGGCCCCGGCAGCGCCGGTCCCGCATCCGAGGTCCAGCACTGATGAAGGAGGCGGCGTCGTTGCCTCATCCAGTGCACGAATGACATGGGTGGTCGTCACGAAATGAAGCGGCGCATAGAAGAGCGCGAAGGCCGCTCGCTTCCCCGCGCTATCCAGCGCGCCCCCACGCCCGACCGTATGGCGCCGCTCCACGTAGGCCGATGACAACGCCCGGAGGGCGCGCGTCAGCTCTGGGAGCCGGAGATTGGCGAGATGACGCGCCTCCAGGGCAGCGACCCACTCTTGGAAGGTCATGGTCAAATCATCGGTGGGGCCGCGGCCTTACGGGCTCACCCCGAGCGTGCGCAATGGAATGTGTGATTCTGATCGGCTTGCCCGCATCCGGCAAATCGACGTTCTTCCGTGAACGGTTTGCCGCGACGCACGACCACATCAGCAAGGACCTGCTTCGCAACAACCGCAAGCCGCAGCGGCGCCAGGAGCATCTCATCGAGGAGTCGCTGGCCTCAGGTCGATCGGTTGTGGTGGACAACACCAACCCGAGCGCCGCCGTGCGGGCCGCGGTTATCACCATCGCGAAGCAGCACGGCGCCCGGGTGTTGGGCTACTTTTTCATCACCGAAGCTCGCGATGCCCTTCGACGCAACCGCACCCGAGAGGGCCGCGAGCGCGTTCCGGATGTCGCCATCTTCACCGTTCGAAAGCGTCTTGAGCCGCCGACGATGGCTGAGGGGTTCGATCGATTGTTTACCGTCACAATCAACGAAGCTGAGCGTCGTTTCGAAGTCTCTCCTCTATAAGGCTTGGCACCGCTAGAATAGCCGCGAGGAGGATCGCCGATGCGATCGACATGTTCACTGCTGGCAGTTGTCTTATCCGTGCTAATGGCCGCTCCGCGCATCCAGGCTTCTTCTGGTGAATCGAGGTCGCCGCAGCAGACGCACATTGCTGGACCGAGTCTGCTTGACGACGCCGTACAGGAGCACGCCCGTGCCGCCGACCGGAATCGCGAGACCGTGCGGTTGTTCCTCGAGCGCGCGGACGTGAAGGCGCTCGCCGGGAAGCACGGAATCGACATCCGTCGCGCCGAAAGCGCAGTGGCGGCGATGGGCGCGTCCGAAGTTGAACAGATCGCGGCGCAAGCCCGCGCGGCCGACGAAGCGCTGGCGGGCGGTCAATCGAAGGTCACGATCTCGACCACCACCATCATCATCGGGCTGCTCGTCTTGATTCTCTTGATCGTGGCGTTGGACTAGCGTTGTGGGACGCGAGCAGGGAGCCGTCCTCCTGCTCGCGCTCGCGTTGTTCCTTCATCCGCCGCCCCTGTATGCGCAACGGCTGACGGTTCTCGACGTTCCTTTCATCGCGCAGTCGGAATTGTTGTGCGGCGGTGCCGCGGCCGCGATGGTCATGCGCTATTGGGGCGAGCGCGGTGTCGATGCAGAATCGTTCCAGCCACTCGTTGACCCCAAGGTGGGCGGCATCCGGACCGACGCTCTCGCAGCGGATCTGCGCGGCCGCAAGTGGAACGCGACCGCGCTCGAAGGCTCGACAGATACCATCGCGCGGGAGCTAGACCAGGGAAGACCCGTAATTGCCCTTCTGGAAGATCGTCCGCGGACATACCACTACGTCGTCGTGGTGGCGCGCAGTGCGGACGGCGTCGTGTTCCACGATCCCGCGCGTACGCCGTTCAGGGTGATAAGCGCCGCTGACTTCGACAGGCGGTGGTCGGCCGCTCGGCGATGGATGCTGATTGTCACACCAGCGCCCGCTTCGGGTACCCCTTCCGACGGACCCTCTCCGGCTTCGGCTGCCGCTGCCGCTTCAGCTCCACCACCTTCGGGGGCACCATGCGACGCGCAAGTTGCGTCCGCGGTGCAGCAGGCGCAGCAGAACAAGCTGGATGAAACGGAACAGACCCTCGTCGGCGCACTGTCCTGTCCGGGCGCAGCCGTCTTTCGCGAGCTGGCCGGGCTCCGCGCCCTGCAGGGTCGATGGACGGAAGCCGCCGACCTTGCATCCGCGGCGCTGGCGCGAGAGCCGGGCGATGAATACGCATCGAGGCTGCTTGGGACGGCCCGCTTCGTCAGCAACGATCAGCTCGGCGCCCTCGAGGCGTGGAATCGGACGCGTGCACCGCGCATCGATCTGATTCGAATCGACGGACTCACACGCACGCGCTATCGGGTCGTGGAGCACTACGTCGGCTTGAAAACCGACGAAATGCTGACGCGAAGCGCGCTCGTCCGCGCGCGCCGTCGCCTGAACGAGCTGCCGTCCGGCGCTGGGACGATCGATTTCCGTCCAGTGTCGTCAGGGCGGGCGGAGGTGCGTGCGACCGTCGGTGAACGGGGGATGGTGCCGCACACCTTCTTCGATCTCGGCGTCGTCGGCCTCGCGACGGCAGTGACACGCGAGCTGGTGGTTCCCATCGCGTCGCCGACTGGTGGTGGCGAGCAGATCGTTGCGGATTGGAGGTTCTGGGCGCACCGGCCGCTATATCAGCTTTCAATCGCGGCGCCTGCCCCCTGGGGTGGGATCTGGACGGTCGCCGGGAGCCGTGAACGACAGCCATTCACTGCGGCGTTTTCGCCGACTGTTCACGATTCAGTTCGGCTCGGCATCGCTGATTGGGCGAGCGGAAGCCTTCGCTGGCAGATAGGTGGAGGCATCGACAGATGGAACAAAGGGCGGGTTTTCGAGGCGATTACCGCCGCGATGCGCGTGTCCGCGGTGGGCGATCGTCTGAATGTTCTCGTTCAAGCGCGGACTTGGTTCGGCGAGGGAAGCGGGTTCGGACAAGCTGAGGTTCGCGTCTCGGCACGCTCGTCACCCGATCTCGCGGGGTTGGTCGTCACGGCCGATGGCGGCATCGCGGCGGTGAACGCTTCCGCGCCGGCCGATCTTTGGTTCGCCGGCGACACGGGCCGAGCCCGTCCGTTACCACTGCGAGCGCATCCGGTTCTGGCCGGAGGTGAACGTTTTCGCGCGGAACGCATTGGACGGGTCTTTGCGCACGAGTCCACAGAGCTCCAGCGATGGTGGCGCGTCGGCCCGTTCAGGACCGGAATCGCCAGTTTCGTCGACACGGGAGTCACCGCCCGCCGCATATCCGGCGGTTCGATTACGGATGTGGATGTTGGAGTCGGTCTTCGAGCCGCGTCTGCCGGCCGGGTCAGCGCGCTTCGGCTCGATTTTGCGCGCGGCGTCCGGGATGGGCACTTCGCTGTTTCTGCTGTTTATACCGCCGATATCAGCAAATAGGGTGTGCAACCCACGTTCTTGCTGCGTGATAGAGTAGCGCTTCTCCACGATCAGCTCTAGGGGTGCCCATGTTTCGGTACGCGACGGTGTTCGTGTGCTTCGCGGCGACGTTGCTGATGTATCCAGCCGCGGCGCGGGCGCAGTACTTCGGCCGCAACAAGGTTCAGAACACACGTCTCGAATTCCGTACGCTTCGAACCGAGCACTTCGACATCTACTACTACCCGGAAGAGGAAAACGTCACACGTCAGGCGGCGCGCATGGCGGAGCGGTGGTACGCCCGCTACTCGGAGCTCCTGGACCATACATTCACTCGCCGCCAGCCGATCGTTCTCTACGCAAGCCATCCGGAGTTCGCGCAGACCAACGTCAACCCGGGGACTATCAGCGAGGGGACTGGCGGGTTCACCGAACGAGTTCGTTCGCGCATCGTCCTGCCCTTCGCACCGGGCCTCGGTGAAACCAACCACGTGCTCGGACACGAGCTCGCCCACGCCTTTCAGATTGACATCGCCAAACGTGCACATCAGAACGCCTTCGACCTGCCGGGGTGGTTCATCGAAGGGATGGCCGAGTACCTGTCCCTCGGGCCGTCCAATGCGTTCACCGACATGTGGCTTCGAGATGCGAAGATGCATCGCCGGCTGCCCACGGTCGAACAGCTCGAGAACCCACGTTACTTCCCGTACCGTTATGGTCACGCGTTCTGGTCGTTTCTCGGCGAGCGCTTCGGCGACGAGGTCGTCGGCAAAATGCTGCGGGCGAAGGCGCGCGGCATCGTCGAGCGGCTGGAGGAGGTCACCGGCGAGACGCGCGACGAGCTGACACGCGACTGGCACGAGTCGATTCCGATTGCCGAAGGCGATCCGGATGTGGTCGTGCGGCCACGGCAAATCATCACATCGGCGGAGGGCGGACGGGTTCACGTCGCGCCGGCGATCAGTCCGGACGGGCGCCAGATCATGTTCGTGTCCGAGCGGGATCGTTTGTCGCTCGACCTCTTTGTGGCCGATGTGACCTCTGGGGCGGTCGTGAGGAAGGTCATTAGCACTGCCGCCGATCCGCATTTCGACAGCCTTCAGTACATCCAGTCTGCGGGGTCGTGGGACTCGACGGGACGCCGATTCGTCGTGGCCGCGGTCCTCGACGGAACGTCCGCGCTCAGCATCGTCGAGATGGACGGATCGTCGCACCGTCGCGACATTCGCCTGAACGGAATCGGCGAGATTTACAACCCGAGCTGGTCGCCTGACGGAAAGCGGATCGTCTTTTCAGCGATGAAGTCTGGGGCCTCGAATCTGTTTGTGTACTCCGTCGCTGATGGCAGTGTGACGCAGCTCACAGACGACGAGTTCGCGGACCTGCATCCGGCGTGGTCGCCGGACGGGAAGACGATTGCCTTTGCGTCCGATCGCTTTACGACGTCGCTCGACGACCTGATGTTCGGATCCGTTCGCGTCGCGCTATTCGACATCGACACGCGCATCATCCGGCCGCTTACCGGGTCTACCGATGGCGGCAAGCAGATCAGCCCGCAGTGGTCGCCGGATGGAACAGCCGTCTACTACGTCGCCGATCCTGATGGTGTGAGCAACATCTACAGGGCCGAGCTCGCGACCGGAGACATCCGGCGCGTCACCTCGGAGTCGAGCGGGATCAGCGGTATCACTTCAACGAGTCCCGCGCTGGCGGTGGCGTCTTCGACCGGCAAGCTTGCGTTCAGCGCGTATCGCGACGGCCACTTTGAGATTCAGACGCTGGAACAGACAAGCGCGGAATCGGCGCCGATTGTGACAGCCGGCGCTGCCACGCAAACCACTTCGCCGCACGCGCTTGGCAAGCTCGGGGAATTGTTGTCGAACGCGCATTTCGGGATGCCTGCCGACCGCACGTTTCTGACGGCGAAGTACGACGACCGGCTGCGTGTCGAGTCGATTGCGGATCCCTACGTCGGTGCGGCGATTGGCGGGGACGGACTCGTTGGCGGCGTGCTTCGCGCCAGTTTCGGCATCGCGTTCGGCGACATGCTGCGGGACCGGCAGCTGCACGCGCTCGTTCGCGTCGGCACGAGCAAGGACGACTTCGCCGGCCAGATCGGGTACATCAACCGCCGCGGTCGGATGCACTGGGGCTTCATTGGCGGGTTCGTCCCGGCGCGTTTCGCCGGGGCGCGTCGATCCGTCGCACGTACTACTTCGCTCATCACGCAGGAGTACGCAAACCTCCGATACGCGCACGAGTACGCGAGTCTGACTGCGCGCTACAACGTGAGCCGCGCAACGCGGTTCGAGTTCCGGGCGGGCGGCAGGCGCACTGGTTACGGGTGGCAAACGATCACGCGCGTAACGGATGCGTCGACTCGAAAGCTGGTGACGAGGACCCTCGAGGAGCTGCCGGGTGCGCCGCCCGTGTACCTCGCCGAGATGCAGGTGGCGTATGTGCGCGACACTGCGGTTCTTGGCCCGATAAGCCCGATCGTCGGTCACCGCATTCGCCTGGACGTCGAGCCGTCCGTCGGCGGTTTGATGTTCGCGGATGTTCGACTGGATGCGCGTCGGTATTTCATGCCCGTGCGTCCCATCACGTTCGCTGTGCGGCTGGACCACACAGGCCGCTACGGTCCCGACGCGCGTGACGGACGCCTCACGCCACTCCTCCTCGGTCTGCAGACGCTCGTCCGTGGGTACGACCTCAGCACGTTTGCCGCGGAGCGGTGCGGTCTCACCGCCACAACCTGCTCGATGGTCGATCAGCTTTCCGGTAATCGCTTCGCGGTGATGAATCTGGAATTGCGGGCGCCGCTGCTGGGACTGTTGACGGGCAACCTCGATTACGGCGCGACACCCCTGGAGGCGCTGATCTTTGCCGACGGCGCGATGCTCTGGACGCCGCATGTCAACGCGCCGCTCGAGCGCGATCGGTTCAGCAGCGTCGGGGCGGGGATGCGCGGAAATCTTGGCGGTTTCGTGCTCGAACTAACCGCGGCGCGGCCATTCGACAAGCCACGCAACGGATGGACCGCCAGCTTCCTGATTCGTCCGGGGTTCTAACTCTCAATCGCTACTTCGGCTGCTCGCATGGTTCTCCGCTGAGGATCGACAGCAGAATCAACGGCCGATTCCCGCGTCGCACCACGCCATGTCCGGTATTGCGCGGAATCGACACGTAGCTGCCCGCTGAAAGCGGCGTATCGCGACCATTGAGTCTCACGGCTCCCTGCCCGGCAACGACGTAGTACTCGACCTCTGCGCCGTCGTAGAGACGATCGGCCTGATCCTGATTCAGCACCACGAGCAGCGTCCGAGTGTTGCCGCTGCATGAGACCAGGGTTTCGCGCCTCGCCTGGTTGCCGGAAAGCTGCTTCTCGGCGAGCTCGACGATCGACAACACCTGCGGCATGCCGGGGGGCCCGACCTTCGCAGCGGGCGCCACGACTGGCGCCGGTGGGGGCGGCGGAGGTGTGGGAGGCGGAGGCGCAGCGGTGAGTACGGCGTCAAAGCTGGTGGTCTGACCCGAGCGGACAACCACCTCCTTTTCGAAGGAGATCAGCTTGTCTCCATCGAACCGGACGCGATAGGTGCCCGGCTGCATGCCAACGAAGTTCAGCTGCCCGCTATCATTCGTTTCGCCGTTGCGATCCGACGGCCCTGCGACCGTAACCTGTACCCCTGAAATCGGTAAACCGCGAGAATCGGTAACGGTCATCGCAATCCCAGCGCGCGACACCGGGGCCGGCGCGGGCGCGCGACGCGGCGGTGCAGGTGCCGCGGGTGCGGCAGGTGCAGCAGGTGCAGCAGGTGCAGCGGGTGCGGCCGGAGCCGGCCGCGGCGCCGGGGGTGCGGTTTGCGCGAATGACGTGTGTGCGGCGAGTAACGACAAGCTGAGGTAGAACAGCGTGCGCATACGCGCAGTATAATCGCCGAGGCCGCCAGGGGTATCTCCACGTGGAGATTGAGAAAGACCCTTGGAACCTGATCCACCTTCGCCCGCCTGCGGGTCGCGTCGCTCGGCGCCGCGACAGGCCAGTGCTGGCCGCGCGGACCGCATGCGGTCCGCGCAAGGTGGACCCACCAGCTTCGGCGAGGGTGGGCCCGGTTTAGACCGGCGGAGGGAGCGCGGCAATCCTGCCGTTCCCTCTCCCGTACCTAACGGTTATTGGACCGTTCTGGAACGAGGGGATCATGATCGACTTTGCAACCGCTTATCCGAAGTCCCAAAAGGTTTACGACGAGCGCGCCGCGCGCCTAACCGCGGATGGTTCAGAACTCACGCTGCGCATTCCGGTGCGTGAGGTAACGCTCGAAGGAGGGGAACCGCCGGTGCGGTTGTACGACACAAGCGGGCCGCAAGGCCACGATGTGCAACAGGGACTGCCAAAGCTGCGAGCGGACTGGGTCGCCGCGCGCCGGCAATCCGGCTTCGTGGGCACGCAGCTCTATTACGCGCGGCGCGGAGAGATCACGCCGGAAATGGAATTTGTCGCCGCACGTGAAGGGCTCCCTGCCGACTTCGTCCGCGACGAAATCGCGCGCTGCCGCGCCATCATTCCATCGAACATCAATCACCTGGAACTCGAGCCGATGATCATCGGCCGCAACTTCCTGGTGAAGATCAACGCGAATATCGGAAACTCCGCCGTCAAGTCGTCGATTGAGGACGAGGTCGAAAAGCTCCGGTGGGCGACGCTCTGGGGCGCCGACACTGTTATGGACCTTTCGACGGGAAAGAACATCCACGAAACGCGCGAGTGGATCATTCGAAATGCGGCGGTGCCGATCGGCACCGTTCCTATCTACCAGGCGCTCGAGAAAGTAGGCGGGCGGCCGGAAGATCTCACCTGGGAGGTCTACCGTGACACGCTCGTCGAACAGTGCGAGCAAGGTGTTGACTACTTCACCGTCCATGCGGGCGTGCTGCTGCGATACGTCCCGCTGACCGCCAAGCGCGTCACGGGGATTGTGTCGCGCGGCGGATCGATCATGGCAAAGTGGTGCCTCGCGCATCACCAGGAGAATTTTCTCTACACGCGCTTCAAAGAGATCTGCGAAATCATGCGCGCCTATGACGTCTCGTTCTCGCTCGGCGACGGCCTGCGTCCGGGTTCTATTGCCGATGCCAACGACGAGGCGCAGTTTGCGGAGCTGAAGACACAGGGCGAACTCAACGACATCGCCTGGAAGTTCGACGTGCAGGTGATGAACGAGGGTCCGGGACACATCCCCATGCACCTGATCAAGGAAAACATGGAGAAGCAGCTCGAATGGTGCAAGGAAGCGCCGTTCTACACGCTCGGTCCGCTCACGACCGACGTTGCGCCCGGTTACGACCACATCACGTCCGCAATAGGCGCGGCGATGATCGGCTGGTACGGCACCGCGATGCTGTGCTATGTCACCCCGAAGGAGCACCTCGGACTTCCCAATCGCGACGATGTGAAAGCGGGTGTGATTGCCTACAAGATTGCGGCGCACGCCGCCGACCTTGCCAAAGGCCATCCGCGCGCGCAGGCGTGGGACGATGCGCTGTCAAAGGCGCGGTTCGAGTTCCGCTGGGAAGACCAGTTCAATCTGGCGATGGATCCAGTCACCGCGCGCGCGTTTCACGACGAGACGCTGCCAGCCGACGGTGCAAAGGTGGCCCATTTCTGCTCGATGTGCGGCCCGAAGTTCTGCTCGATGGAGTTGACGCAGCAGGTGCGCGACTACGCGGCGAGTCACAACCTCACAACACCCGATGCGCTGCGTCAGGGGATGCGCGAGAAGGCCGACGAATTCAAAAAGGGCGGCGAGATCTACGTGAAGGCAACTCGCGAATCACAACCGCTCTAGCGTGCGGCGCCGGGGGGCGCCGGAACGATCATGATCACGGACGGAAACCGCGCCGGCTGAGCCCCCGGCTTCGGGTTGGCGTATCCCTGCGACCCGCCCGAGGCGAAGTCCTTGATCGTCACTCCCGGCGGAAACGCCATCGTGTCGTTGTTGAACTTTCCTACTTCGAACATGTGCGTCGGCGGATCCTGGAACACGAGGTCGCCTTTGTCCTTCAGCACTGTCCGGTAGTAAGTCACCAGCTCTGCGAACGCGGCCGTTGAACCAAAGATGTAATAGCGCTGCGAGCGGCCCGCGTCATAGGACGCGATGAACTGCGCGCTTGGATAGATTGGGAATCCGAGCGATGCCTCGGACGGCGTTGCCGGATCGGCGGCTGCCGGCGCTGGTGGCGCTGTTGTCGGTGCAGGCGGAGGCTGCGCGGGACGTGCCGTCGTTGGCGGCGCCGGTGCGGGAGATTGGGGTGCCGCCGGACGAGGAAACGGCTGCGGTGTCTGCGCCGCCGCGATGCCCAGCACGACCACGACCGCCATTAATGCCGTAACCAACTGTCGCATATCCGCATTATAGAGAACCGAGCGTGTCTCTTCCCGCACGTGTGATGTACGTCGCGGCGTGCGTCATCGGTGGGCGACTCTTCCATGCGCGAATTGTAAGCCGCGTCAGTGGCACCGGTTAATTAGCACGGCTGGCCGGGCCGGTCACGCTGGCTCGTATCTTGAAGAGCGAACCGACAGTGACCAGCCATTCTCGTGAATGCAGGTCCAGGAGGCGACGTGGCGTGGACGACTTCGATATCGCACAAAGCAAGATCGGCGAATCGGCGCAGCGGGTAGTTGACCGCGCCGTGGAGGAGTCGCGGCGCCGCGATCATGCCCTGCTGACAAACGAGCATATCTTTCTGGCGTTTGCGCAGGTCGAGTGGGACACCTTCTCGCAGGTGATGCGTGATCTCGAGCTGAACCCGCACGAGATCCTGCAGGCACTCGAGGAACACCTGCAGGTGTTACCAACTTTTGCCGGGCGCGAGCTGCGCGTGGCGCCGGCCACCAAACTGGTGTTCAAGCTGGCGTTCCATCAGGCTAGCCGGGCGGGACGGCAAACCATCGAATCGTCCGACCTCTTTTCGGCAATTTTCGAGGAAAGCCAGGGCGTACCCGTGTCGATCATCAAGCATCACGGCGTCGAGCCCGAGGTGCTGGTCTCGCGGATCGCCACGCGAATGCGCGACAACGAGCTACGCGAGGAACGGCTGCGCAAACGCTTCGAACTGCCGCCATTTCTCAAACATTTCGCCACCAACCTGAACCTGCTCGCGCGGCAGGATCGCGTCGCGCCGGTGTACGGGCGCGACCACGAGATCCAGCAGGTGCTCGAAATTCTCTGCCACCGCGAGCGGTCGAACTCGGTGATGCTGATCGGCGAACCCGGTGTCGGGAAGACCGCCATCGTCGAAGGGCTGGCGCGGCGTATCGAGTTCGAACCGGACACGGTGCCCGTCCGCCTGCGCGACTGCCAGGTCGTGAACCTGCAGATGAACACGATGGTCGCCGGCACGATGCTGCGCGGGATGTTCGAAGACCGTATTCAGAACGTCATTCGCGAAATCAAGGAACGGCCGAACCTGATTCTGTTCGTCGACGAGGCGCACACCATGGTCGGAGCGGGCTCCGCGCTGGGTGCTCCCTCGGACGCGGCGAACGTGTTCAAGTCGGTTCTTGCGCGTGGCGAGGTGCGCATGATCGGCGCCACCACGCTGAGCGAGTACAAGGAGTACATCCAGGAAGACGAGGCGCTGTCGCGCCGCTTCCGGACCGTGCATGTGGAGGAGCCGTCAATCGAGGAGACGCGCCGGATCCTCTACAACGTCCGCCCGCGTCTCGAGCGCAATTACTCGGTGCGCCTTGTAGATGAGGCGATCGAGACTGCGCTCGAGATGTCGCCGCGGTACCAACGTCATCTGCATCTGCCCGACAAAGTGATCGGATGGCTGGACACGGCGGCGGTGCGGGCCGAAATCGATCGCCGCTGGGAAGTCACCAGCAACGACATCATCGAAGTCATCTCGCAGGCGGCGCAGATACCGAAAGACATGGTGTTCCGCGACGTCGGTGATCGGTTCAAAGAAATCGAGCACCGCCTCGGCAAACGCGTGATCGGCCAGAAGAAGGCGGTGGAGGCGATTGCGAACCGTCTTGTGCTGAACAAGGGACCGCTGAAGGACGGCTTCGATCGTCCGGACGGCGTTCTGCTGTTCCTCGGACCGACCGGCGTCGGCAAGACCGAGTTGGCCAAAGCGGTCGCCGAGTTCCTGTTCGGCGACGACAAGAAAATGATCCGTATCGACATGTCCGAGTACCAAGACGGCGGCGTGTCGGTCGACAAACTGATCGGCATGCCGCGTGGCATCGTCGGCAGCGAGCGCGGCGGACTGCTCACCAATCAGTTGAAGGACAACCCGTGCTCCGTCGTACTCTTCGACGAAGTTGAAAAGGCGAGCCCCACCCTGTTGAATCTGTTCCTGCAGGCGTTCGATGAAGGGTGGCTTACCGATGGTCGCGGCAAGCGCGTCTATCTGTCCGACGCCATCATCATCATGACGTCGAACGCCGGCTCCGAGCACTTCCGCAAGCTGACGAACCCGATGGGGTTCCGCTCGGGGCAGATGCCGCTCGACCAAGTGCAGTCCGAAGTCAACAAGGAGCTTGAACGCCGCTTCCCGCCGGAGTTCCGCAACCGGATCGACGAGGTGGTGCTGTTCCAGCCACTCACGCACGACGAGGTTCGCCAGATCGCGATTAAGTACATCGATCAGGTGACGTCGACGTTGAAGCGCTGGAACAAGAGCGTGATGGTCGAACCAGACGCGCTCGAGAAGCTCGTGACCGACGGCTACAGTCTCGCCTACGGTGCGCGGTTCCTCAAGCGAGTCATCGACGATCGCATCAAGCTGCCTCTCAGCCAGCGGTGGAAGGAAGCAAACAGCTTCCGCGTCACACTTCGCGACGACAAGATCGAAGTGGAGGCCGTCGGCCCGCGCCTGGTGACGTCTGCCGATCCGAATGCGATAGCGGTGTAAGCCGGGATCAGGGATCCGGGATCCGGGTTCCGTTGGTTCGGGGTTCGAACGGCAAGGCCAGGTTCTTACCTGGCCTTTCTCGTTGCTCCTCCGGTTTGTCGTCCTCTTCTGAAAACCGCCGACCGACAAGTCCGTACTTCTGTTTGAAGGCCGCGATCAGACTCGAGACCTCCTTCCGGTAGGCCGCGGGCGCGTATTTCCGCGCGTACAGCTGCGTGTAACCGTCGACGAGCTGCGGAAATTCCTGCTGCAGCCACCGCATGAAATGGTCCCGCGTGCCGCCTTCCAGGAACATGACGTTGCAGCCGACGAACTGCGCGCCGTGATCCGCAATCGCTTTTACCGTGCGCTCGAGCAGCGCCGGCTTCGATGTGATGCCCGGGACGATCGGATTCATCAGCACTCCGGCATGAACGCCGGCATCCACCAGCTCGCGCACCGCGCGAAGGCGTTGCATTGGGTGCGCGGTGCCCGGTTCAAGTTGACGCCAGGCGTCTTCGTCCACACTCGGCACGCTGATACACACGTTGCAGTTGGCGCGCGACGTGATGTCCTGCAGGACGTCCTTGTCACGGACGATCATCGGGCCTTTGGTGATGACGCCGGTCGGATTGCGGCGCGCGCATAGCGCTTCGAGCGAGCCGCGTGTCAGCTTGTAGTACCCCTCGATCGGCTGATAACAGTCCGTCGCGGCGCCGACGACCACGTAGTCACCGCTCCAGGACGGCTTGTCCAGTTCAGCGCGGAGCGTCTCCACGAAGTTGATTTTGACGAAGATGATCGCGGCGAACTCGTCGTCGGAGCCGAGCTCGAACTGTGTCTGGTAGCGGCGCGCGTAGCAGTAATGGCAACCGTGCGTGCAGCCGCGATACGGGTTCAGCGTCCAGTCGAACGGCATCCCCTTCACGCGATTCAACGCGGATCGGCAACGGACTTCCTGATATCTGGCGGCATCGGCGCGTCGAATCGCTTCTGTCAGTGCGTCGGCTCCGCCGGCCTTGACGAGATCCGCGATCTGGCGAACGGTGGGTTTCGGTTTTCCGAGATCGAGGAAAAGCGGTGCGGTCTCCATCAGCGGCGCTCGGGGCGAAGATACAGCGAATCATACCGCAGCGCCATTGAAAAACGCAGGGGTCGCCGCTCTCCCGAACGGCAACCCTTTGAATCGGTCTACGTCGACGACGTTATGGATTCTGAACGGCGGCGGAGAAGCTGAGCGTCACCTCAGGACGTGCGTTGTCCAGCATGACCTGGGGCCAGGCATACGTCCGCGCGCTGCCGTCCGAGAACTGGAGCGACAAACGTGGTTCAAATGCCCAGTCATCCCGGCCGTCGGGCGTAAGACGGATGCGGAGCTGACCGTCGTTCAGATCGGTGCGATAGAAGGTCCCGGACATCGGCAGGCTCATAGGTGCGATGGCGGCGTTATCGTCGAACTTCGTTCCGACGCTGTGCAAATGCGCCATCTCGTTCGAGCCGTGAAGCACCCACAGGTCAACGGCGCTGCCGGCGTCCTTCCCGTGTTCGCGGTCGTTGAACTGGATGGTGGCGGACGTAATCGACGGCCCTGGAGCCACGGTGCTCGACACCCGACGAGTCGCGCCGCAGCCGGCGGAAATGACAGCCGCCGTCATCAAGACGCTGAGCGCAAACGTTTTCATAGATTCCTCCTCACGCATGCGCTGAAGCATGAGAAGTGCCGGCAGTGATATGGCTCAGGCGATCGTCACGCTGCGCCAGTAGTCCAGCAGGTCGTCGAGTGTGCGGTCGAACGGAATCTCAGGCCGCCATCCAGTATCGCGGCGCAGCCTGGTCGCGTCGCCGAGGACGATGGCGGTGTCGCTCGGGCGCATGAGCTCGGGGTCGGTTTCGACGCGTACCTTCACACGCGCCCGCGCAATGAGCGCCTCGAGGACAGAGCGCATTATGCGCGTCGTTCCCGATGCAACGTTGTACACCGTGGCGGTCGTATCGCGACGGAGCAACGCGACATACGCGCGGGCCATGTCGCGCACGTCGGTGAAATCGCGCTGGGCCTCGAGATTTCCCGTCTTGATCACCGGATCGGCGGCACGGGCTTCGATCAGCGCGATCTGGCGCGCCATGTTCGGGGCGGCAAAGGCGGCGCTTTGCCGCGGCCCAGTGTGGTTGAAGGAGCGTGTCACGATCACGTCAACGCCGTCTTCGCGCGCGGCACGCAACGCGAGCTGCTCCTGCGCGAGCTTACTGATCGCATACGGATTGCAGGGCGCGACCGGACTCTCTTCTGTCAGCGCCGTTGTGGAGGCCGCATAGACGGTCGCGGATCCCGGCACGACGACGCGGCACGGTGTGCCCGTCCGACGCAGCGCGTCGAAGAGATGATGGGTCGCCAGGACATTGGCCGAGAGCGGAGTGACCGTGTCGCGCCATGAATGCGCGACGCTCGGTGCCCCGGCGCAGTGAATCACTGCTGAGGGCGTGAGCCGCGCGATTTCACCACGAACCTCCGCCGGATCCAGCAGATCGACACGGTGCCAGGAAGCAAGATGCGCGATCGCCGGTGGCGGCGGCGCATGATGCGTCCACCCGACGACCTGCTCGCGCTCGCCGAGCGCCTCGACGACGTGGCTGCCGGCGAAGCCGGCGGCGCCGGTAACGAGAACCAGGCCGTTCACCGTTATGTTCTCCGTGGACCGTCGTCTATCGCCCGTACTGAGCCTGATAGTACGACTTGAACTTCGAGTCCTGTTCTTTGATGGGGCGCCACCACCACTGATTCTCGCGGTACCACTCGAGAGTGTCGCGCAACCCCGCGGCAAAGGCGACCTGCGGCGACCAGCCGATGGAACGGAGCTTCGTCGTGTCGAGACAGTACCGACGATCGTGGCCCGGCCGATCGGCAACAGGACGGATGAGCGAGCGAGGTTTGTCCAGCGTATCGAGAATTGTGTGTGTGAGATCGATGTTCGTCACCTCGTTGCCGCCGCCGATGTTATAGACCTCTCCATTCGAACCCTTGTCAATGAGGAGAGCAATGGCTCGGCAGTGATCGAGCACATGCAGCCAGTCCCGGACGTTCCGTCCATCGCCGTAGAGCGGCACCGGGATGTCGTCGACGGCATTGGTGGCAAACAACGGGATTACCTTTTCCGGAAACTGGTACGGTCCGTAGTTGTTCGATGCCCTCGTGATGATGATCGGGACCTGGTAGGTGGCCCAGTAGCTGTAGGCGAGACGGTCTGCCCCCGCTTTGCTCGCCGAATACGGGTTCCGCGGTTTCAATTCGTCCGTTTCGCGGCTTGCGCCGGTCGGCACGCTCCCATAGACCTCGTCGGTTGAAATCTGGATGAAGCGCGTCAATCCGGGTGCGCGACGCGCCGCCTCCAGCAGCACGAACGTCCCTTCGACATCGGTCCTGATGAACTCCCCGGCGGCCGAAATCGAGCGGTCGACGTGAGTCTCCGCCGCGAAGTGGACGACGACGTTCGAACGTTCGACGAGCGGTCCACTCACAACCCCATCGCAAATGTCGCCGTGCACGAACTGATGGCGCGGATGCGTCATCACATCGTGCAGGTTCTCCCGCCTCCCGGCGTATGTCAGCTTGTCGAGGGTGGTGACGCGCCAGTCAGCGCGGGTGTTGAGCGCATAGCGAACGAAGTTGCTGCCGATGAAGCCGGCGCCGCCGGTGACGAGAACGTCGACCATGAGTCAAGACTTTACCATCCTGCACAGGCGGCGACGCCGTCCACCTGCCCGCGTCAACGGACCGTGTTGCCGAACGCGCCGAAGAAATTCGAGAACGTTCCGAGTCCCGCGAGCACGAACGACAGATTGATGCGGCGATCGGAGGGCACCGGCGCTGATGACACGAGGTGGAAATTCTGGAACTCCATCTGTAGCCCGCAGCATTGCGCCATGTAGGTGGCGACCACGTTCTGCGTCACGATCGTCGAATGCGTCAAATCCCAGCTGAGCGCGTAGGTGCCTGTGAAGTGACCGTTCGGTGTGTGGAGCGATGTCGAGCCCGAGAAGTAGCTGTTTGGTTTCGAATTCGTGGATAGATGTTGGCGACTGAACTGCAAGCTGCCCGACGCAAGCCCTGCCGACACCGTGCTTCCAACGCCCAGCGATGCCAGGCCCAGCCCGTTGACGTCGTACTCGACGCGCGTGTTCGCGTCCACCTTCGATGACGGAGACACCCTCGCGGTCAGCGAAATGGGTGAGAGCTGCACCGGCTTGCGGCCGCTGTTCGAGCTTGAATACGACGTGTCGAACTTGCTCGACTCCGAATTCGAATAGTAGGTCTGCTGGATGCCGACGGTGACGAATTCGCGCGTCTGGCCGCGCACGCCGTCGACGGTCTTGCCGCGATACATGAACCGGTTCGTGAGGCCGTAGGTCAATCGTGACGTTCCGCCGACGACGAAATCGGAGGTGTCGGTGAGAATCGGCGTGCGCTTGGCGTTATCGATCGCCGTCGTGTAATCGACCGTGAACGCCGGTTCGATCACGTGCTTCATGCGCTCGGCATAGCCGCTCTCCGGCGTGTCCCAGATCTTGGTGAACACAGGTCCGACGATGTCGGTGCGCAGCTGCGCGTAGTCGCGAACGAAGGAGTCCGCTACGGCGACACCGCGCGCATTGAAACTCCGCGAGTAGTACGTCGTCCTGTACCCGGCACTCGTGTTTACCGACAGGTAGGTGAGGCGGGACAGCGGCATGCGCACCGAGGGCGCCAGGTCGACGCGCGAAAGGCTGTTGTCGAGGGTCACCACGTTGCTGGTGATATTGCGGTAAGGCAGGTAGCCGTACTCGCTGTTGAGCGATGCATAGATCGGAGCGCCGAACAGTTGCTGCGGCGCGAGTATTGCGGTCAGTTTCGGCGTCGATCCGTACAGCACCGATCGCTCTTCACTGTCAAACGTCTCGTTGCGTTGATAGAGCAGAGTCGTTGCGAGCGGACCGAATACGTCGCTTGCCCCCGCCTCGACGATGCGGCTCCGACGCGACGCCTGATAGATGTTCTGGTGGTAGATCTGCTGCGAAAAGACGTCTGAAAAATAGTCCAGCCGCATCCGAGCGCGCGCGCTGCCACCGAGTGCTTGCGTCACGGCGCCGGTGAACTCGTAGCTGGTTTTTGCGGGCAGCGTGCCGCCTGACTGTTCGTACCGCGTCTCGTGTTGATTGAACCTGTACAAGCGGACGTTTCCGGCTGACTGCAGCCCGGCGATGTACCGATATTCAGTACCCATCCCGGTGCCGGTCCGCGTGAACCAGTCATGGAACAGCGTCGCGTCCTGACTGCGGTTGATGGCCCAGAAGAACGCGTTGCTGATCGACTGACCGCGCACCGTCGAAGTGCCGTAGGTGGGCAGCAGGAAGCCGGTTTGGCGCTCGCTTTTTTGAATTGGGTAATAGACCATCGGAAGGAACATCAGCGGCACGCCCTTCACCTTCAACAGCGTGTTGCGTGCAATCGCATAGTCGTCGAGATTCAGCACGACGGTCCCGCTCGTGATCTCCCACCGCGGCGTCGGCTGAACGCACGTCGTGAAGCCCCCTCGGGTAATGCGGTACTTCCGAGCCCCAAGCTTTTCGAGCTTTGCTCCGTAGAAGTAGACATCGGGATCCTGTCCGCCGAAGGCCGCGGTGTTGCCGGCAGCGGGCCCCTGTTTGGCGAGCGACATGATGCCCGACGCGTCGTAAAACGTACCGACACCCGTAGCGGTGTCGAACTCTACCCGTTCCGCCGAGATGCGGCCGTCCGCATTGGTGAACACCACGTTGCCGCTGGCGACAACCTTGTTTGTATTCACATACAGATCAACGTCGTCGGCGAAGAATTTCAGATTCGGACCTTCAATCACAGCGCGATCGATCAAGTGGAAATGGTCGCCAACCTGCTCGAGTTTCCAGCTCGAGGAGCTCGAGATGCCGAGCGGCAGGTTGATCGTCGTCGGAGCCGCGGGGGCCGCCGGCGGTGCTGTTTCCGCAGGCGGGGAAGCCGGAGTGGGCGCCTGGGCAAACGCGACAGTTGCGCACAGCCACGCGGCGCACGCCAGCAGAAAAACCTGAAGGGGCCTGAAATACACGTTTAATGCTGACGAGTTACCGCAGGATACCACGCTGCCGGAGGTGCTCCCGGACGGCGCCCACGAGGAAAATCGAGCCCGCGACGCATATGGTTGTGCTGTGCGCGAACGCCGCGTCCAGCGCCTCACTTGGGTCGAAGTATGCGGCAACCGATCGCTGCGCATCGACAACTCTGACGCGCGAGGCCAGCTCGTTGGCCGGCACCGCACGCGGCGTGTCGGCCGCCGTGGCGATCACGGCGGAGGTGACGGGCAGCAGTTCCCCGACGATTGCCTCGGCGTCCTTGTCGCGCATCACGCCGATGACGAGTACGGGTCGCTCCGGATGCCAGGCGCCAAGGTAGGAGCGGAGAGCTCGCGCGCCTTCAGGATTGTGTGCTGCGTCGAGCAGCACCCGTGTGCCATCTGAAAGCTGGAACAACTCCAGACGTGCGGGCCAGTTCACCGTCTCGAATCCCTGCGTGACGGCACGAGCTGGTACGCCGACGCCGTGCGCGCCCGCAGCTTCGAGTACCCCGGCAGCGACAACGGCGTTTCCGACCTGATGTTCGCCGCGAAGCGCAAGCAGCATCGGTCCATACCGATGCCGTGCGGTTTCGATCGTGAGTCTCGCCCGTCCCGCGTCCATTTCGTAATGGATCTCCGCATCGCGGGCGGGCTCGACGAGGGTTGCCTCGCGCTCGGCTGCGACGCGTTTCATCACCTGCAGGGCGTCGGCCGGAAGCGAACCACAGACGACGGTCATCGTCGGCTTGATGATTCCTGCCTTCTCCGAAGCGATCTCCGCGAGCGAATGACCAAGATGCTGCTGATGGTCGAGCGCGATGGATGTAATGGCCCCCACAGGCGGAACGAGCACATTGGTGGCGTCGAATCGGCCGCCAAGCCCGACTTCAATCACGGCGACCTCAACCCGTTCGCGACGGAAGATCTCAAACGCTATTGCCGTAGTTGCTTCGAAGAAGGTCGGTGGAGCGGGCAATACGCCGTCTCGCTGCAGCCTGTCGGCACAGTCGAGAACTTCGTTTGTGACGTGCCGCAGCATCTCGTCGCCAACGGGGGTGTTCCCGACGACGAACCGTTCGTTCAGGTGAACCAGATGCGGCGATGTGTAGCGTGCCGCCCGGACTCCGGCGGCCACGAGTGCCGCGTGCACCATTGCGGTGACCGAGCCTTTGCCGTTGGTGCCGGCGATGTGTAACGAGAGAAACGTCCGTTCGGGGTGATCGAGCGCGTCGCAGAGACGACCGATGTTCTCGAGACCCAGCTTGATGCCGAACGTCTCGAGCGCAAAGAGCCGTTCTAACACGAGGTATCAAGTATCAGGTGTCAGGTGTCAGGTGTCAGGACAGGTGTTGCAGCCGTCGAGGTCTCGACACCGACCGGCGCAGGGTCTGCCGGGTGGGTTCCCATGAAGCGCAGCGCGCGCGCGATGGTGCTCTTGATTTCGCGCCGATCCACGACGAGGTCGAGCATGCCGTGCTCGAGCAGGAATTCGCTTCGTTGAAACCCGTCGGGCAACTTCTGCCGGATTGTCTGCTCGATGACGCGCGGTCCTGCGAACCCGATCAATGCCTTTGGTTCGGCGATATTCAGGTCGCCGAGCATCGCAAAGCTCGCCGTGACGCCGCCGGTCGTCGGGTCGGTGAGCACCGAGATGAAGGGAAGCCGCTCGCGATCGAGCCGTGCGAGCGCGGCCGACACCTTCGCCATCTGCATCAGCGACAGCGCACCCTCCATCATCCGTGCGCCGCCGGAGCAGGAGACGATGATCACCGGCTTACGGCCGGCGATCGCCATTTCGATCGCGCGTGTGATCTTCTCGCCGACCACGACACCCATGCTGCCGCCGATAAAGGCGTACTCCATGGCCGCAACCACGACGTCGAGTCCGTCCAGGCGACCGGTGGCAACGATCACCGCGTCCTTCATCCCGGTCTTGCCGATCGTGTCCTTCAGGCGATTACGGTACGGTTTCGTGTCGGTGAACTTCAGGGGGTCGTTTGACGTGAGGTTCTCGAAGTGTTCGGTCCAGGTGCCGTCATCGAAAAACGCACGCAGCCGTTCGGCCGCGTTGATGCGGAAATGGTGGCCGCACTTGGGGCACACCTGCTGGTTCTTGTCGAGATCCTTTTTGTAGATGACTTGCGTGCAGCCCGGGCATTTCACCCAGAGTCCCTCGGGCACGCGGCTCGGTTTTTCGCCTGTCGGTTCGATGGGCTTGCGCGTCTTCTTGAACCAGGCCATCAGGAGGGAGATTACTACGTCCTCGGCACGTAATAGCGAGTTCCCCTGTTCATTGTTCGGATCTGTCTGATCAAGTCGTCCACTGACTCGTCGCTTGGGTCGAGCCCCAGCTGTGATGTTTCCACGACGAGCAGCGGTGTCGATGAGTAGTGAAAGAAGAAGTGTTGATAGGCCTCGTTCAGCTCACGAAGGTAATCGGGATCCGGATCGAAGGATTCATGCTCGGGATTCTTGGCCCGGGCGCGCAGCCGCTTGACGAGAACGTCACCCGGCGCCTGCAGGTAGATCACGAGATCAGGAGCGGGAATGTCTTTCGCCAGCAGATCGTAAAGCCGTTGGTAGATGAACAGCTCGTTGTCGTCGAGATTCAGATACGCGAAGATCTTGTCCTTGTCGAACAGGTAGTCACACACCGTCGTCTGCGCGAAGAGATTTCCCTGTTGCAGGCCGACGAGCTGACGATGCCGATTGAGCAGGAAGAACAGTTGCGCCTGCAACGCCGCGCCTGTGCGCCCGGCGTAGAAGTCGGCGAGGAACGGGTTGTCGGTTTCTTCCAGCACGGCGGTGGCATCGAGGCGCCCGGCGATCCGCTCCGCAAGCGCGGATTTGCCGACACCGATCGGTCCTTCGACAGCGATGTACTGAAAAGACATGAACAGGTGTGCCGTCCGGGTGTGCCTTGCGATGCTATCATCGGCGCATGATCAAGGCTCATGGCGTACGGCTTAAGGGTTATGCACGTTTTTTCCTGAGCCTGAAGCCCGGGGTCTTGAGCCTCCTCCTGTTTGCGAGCGCCTGTGCGAGCGCTCCTCCCGCTCCGACCGCCGCCACCGTCAAACCGCCTGTTGTCACGTGGGAAGAAAAGCTTGGATGGATCCTGCGGCTCGAGGATCAGCGGCTCATTCGTGATCCGAATCCGCCCGCGCAGGTGATTCTCGTCCCTGCCACGAAAGCACGGCCTGCGATCGTTGCACCGCCTCCTCCATCCGATCTGTTGCGTCTCCTGAACGACGACGAAGCACGGACGCGGCGTCGTGCAGCGCTCGCACTCGGACGCGTGGGCCTCCCTGAAGCGACTCCGGGGTTGCAGAAGGCGCTCGGCGACACCGAGTTCGAAGTACGTCAGATGGCCGCTTTTGCGCTCGGCCTGATTGGTGATGCGTCCGCGCGACCCGCCTTGCTCACTGCGCTCAAGGATACCGAGCCGATCGTGCAGGGACGCGCAGCCGAGGCGCTCGGCACCATCGGCGACAAGAGTGATGCACCCGCGATCGCGGCAATGGTAAAGACCTGGGTTCAGGGCGGCGCATTAAACACCGTCGCGCCGGACGATCTCGCCTGGCCGCTGGCGCCCCCTGTCGAAGCCGTCCGTCTCGGTCTGTACGCGCTCGTACGGCTCGGTTCCTACGAAGGTATTGCGAGCAGCGTGATCAACCCGAATGGAGCGCCCGCCTCCGCGTGGTGGCCCGTCGCCTTCGCACTCGGACGATCCGGCGACGCCCGCGCTGTCCCCGCGTTGACGGTGCTGCTGGCGACGCCTGGTCGGTTCACCGCCGCGTTTGCCGCCCGTGGTCTTGGCGCGCTCAAGGCACAGGCTGCAGCGCCGGCGCTCCGCGACATCGCGGACAAGCGGCAACGGGACGCCGCGGTCGTGATTGAGGCGATTCGTGCCCTGGCTGCAATGGGCGACAGGGCGTCTACCCGTGTGTTCGAGCGGATTGTGACCGAAACCGAGTCCAATCCGACGCTGCGGCTTGAAGCGGCAAACGCGTTGGCGGGATTGCATGCGCCGGACTCGCTGGACTTCATCATCGATCTCATGTCCGACTCGGTTCCGGCCATTCGCGGCGCCGCGATTCGCGCCCTGGCCGCCATCGATTCGGAGACGTTCCTGACCACACTGTCTGGAATGGACCCGGATCGCGACTGGACCGTGCGCACAGCGCAGGCTGATGCCCTGGCAATGCTCCCCGGGGCGCAAGGAGAGGCGCGGCTCGTGGCGATGCTGCAGGATCGCGATCAACGCGTGATTCCAGCTGTGCTGCGCGCCCTGCTCGCGGCGAAAGCGCCGAACGCTGAACGCATTCTCATCGACCAGCTCAAGGCGGACGACTTCGTCGTCCGTGCTGCTGCCGCAAACAGTCTGGCCTCCCTGAAGGCGATGGGGGCGGTGCCGGCGCTCGTCGAGGCGTATCGGGCAACGATGGGCGACAGCACGTATGTCGCGCGCGCGGCCATCCTGACGGCAATAAACACAATCGACCCGGCTGCGGCGCGGCCGCTGCTGCAGGACGCGTTGCAGGACAAGGATTGGGCGGTTCGAATCAAGGGCGCCATGCTGCTCCGGGATCAGGGAGTCACCGACACCGCGGCCGCAATTCGGCCGGCGCCTGCCCGCCCGATGGACGACGCCATGCGCCAGTTCCTAGTGGCGCCGGCATTCTCGCCGCACGCATTTATCCAGCTCGATAGGGGGACTATCGAAATCGAGCTGGCGATTACCGACGCCCCGCTCACGTCCGCCAACTTCATGGAGCTGGCTCGCAAAGGCTTTTTCAACGGCACCGCCATTCATCGCGTCGTCCCCGACTTCGTCGTCCAGGACGGCGACCCGCGCGGCGATGGAGAAGGCGGGCCCGGTTACGCGATTCGCGACGAATTGAACCAGCTGCCGTACCTTCGAGGGACGGTCGGCATGGCGCTCGACTGGAAAGACACTGGCGGCAGCCAGTTCTTCATCACCCATTCGCCGCAACCGCACCTCGATGCGCGCTACACGACATTCGGCCACGTCGTGAACGGCATTGAGCTCGTCGATCGGATTGAGGCAGGCGACGTGATTCGCCGCGTGCAGATCTGGGACGGGACAACGTTGCGGTAGCCGTACACAAAAAAAGGGGACGCAGGCGCGTCCCCTTTCTCGCAAGCAGCGAACTCTTACCTCTTCTTCGCCGCCTTCTTCTTTCCGCCCTTCGCCTTCTTCGCCATTGAGGATTCCTCCCTTCACTGGTGGATTGCGGGGTCATCCGTGCGCCAGCGCACTCTGCCGCCTGGCACGTCGGCCCGGCGTTGCGGCGACCTCGCTTCGTGGGCCGGCCCGACGCGCGTGGAACGTGTCGGGCGAGCAGCAACTTGCGGCGATGAGAAAAAAACCGGGATAAAAAAATGGGGTGCTCGACGAGCACCCCGAAGGTCAAAGCGGAAAAACTACCGCTTCTTCGCGGCCTTTTTCTTTCCGCCCTTGGCTGCCTTCTTCGCCATTTTTTTCTCCTCAGGTTGTTGTGACTCAGCCTCCGACGAACCACTCGGTCGTCACTACGGGTGGGCTGAGCCATCCACCCTCATACCAGATGTAGATTATGGGTGAGATTTTTTTTCTGTCAAGCATAAAAGCGCACCGCTTGTCAAAAATCTCGGTCCCCGAACACGCTCATTCGTGTTCCTGAAGTCAAGTGTCGGTAGAAGTTCCGATGGACTTCAGCGAGCGGTGCGCGTGCGCGCGTTCAGACGCATCAACTCGCGCTGTGCGTCCGCGTAAGCGCCGAACGGCGCGAGCGGCTTGGCGGCGACGACGGCGCGCAGTTGCTCGATCGCGCCGGTGTCGTCGTTGAGGCGTTCGAGCACCGAGGCCGCGCCGAGTCGTGCGCGCACCTCGGCGAGCTCCGAATAGGCGACGCGGTGGGTGCGTGCCGCATCGAGCAGCGACCGCCACGTGCGGAGGCTCGCCGGCAGATCGTGCAGGTAGACGTCCTGCACCTGCGCGATCAGCTGCGGAAAGAGCGGATTGCGCGGATGGCGATCCCGAAGGTTCGTCAGCAGCGTCAGGGCGCGCTGCGGCTGCTTTTCGTACCACAGGTAGATGACGTGCAGCTGATAGTCGGCCTCGTCTCCGAAAAGCTCGGCGTGCTCGCGCGCGCGCATCATCTCCTGCATTCCTTCAGCCTTGTCGCCCCCGGGCAGCAGCAACAACCACCGCAACATCTTGGCGGCCGCCGGCGCCACGTCGGCGTAATAGTGGTAAAGACCTATCCCGAAGTACGCCTCCTGCAGCCGTGGATCGAGGGCCAGCGCGCGCTCGAGCGCATCTTTGATGCGCTTACCGTCGCGCGCCGCACCGAGCCGTTCGCGGCGCAGCACCTTCCACTGCGCCCGCGCGCCGTAGGCGCCGCCCAGATAGAACCAGGCTTCGGCCCGTTCGGGATCGCGCTTGGTCCATGCCTCGGCAGATGCGATGGCGGCGTCGACTCGCGACTGAAATTGCGCGTCATGGGCAAGGCTGGCGGGGTCCAGCTGGATTTGCCACCACACGCCCACCGCGCTGAGCAGTTGGCAGGCCTCCGAGGGAGCCGGCGGGCACGTTCGCGCCAGTAACTGCGGCAGGTCCTCGAACCGCGCGTCGAAGATCGCATCGTAGACGCGCCGGAGCTGAGTCTCTCCCGTCAACTCCTGTGCGGCGACCGGCGAGATGAGCAACGTACTCAGGAGGGCAGACGCGACCGCCGGCCGCAAGGACCCCATCTAGGTAATGCTGGTGCGCAGCTGCTGCTTTTCGGCGTGCCGCTCGAGGGCGAGCACAATCAGTCGATCGATCAGCTCCGAATAGGCGACCCCTGAGGCCTCCCACATCTTCGGATACATGCTGATCGTGGTGAAACCGGGAATGGTATTGACTTCATTCACGACGAGATCGCCACCGTCGCGTGCGAGGAAGAAGTCGACGCGTGCCATTCCGGCGCAATCGACCGCCCGGAACGCCGCGATGGACAGCCGTTGCACCTCGGCCACCTGCGCATCGGTCAGCTGCGCCGGAATGACCGACTTCGAGCTCTCGTCGAGATACTTCGCCTCATAGTCGTAGAACTCGCGCGAGGGAATGATTTCGCCGGGGAGCGACGCCTGCGGGTCGTCGTTGCCCAGGACCGCGCATTCGATCTCCCGCGCGTTTGCAATCGCCGCCTCGATGACGATCTTGCGGTCGTACTGAAGCGCGAGCTCCATGGCATTCATGAGGTCCGAAGGCGTTTTTGCCTTCGAGATGCCGACGCTGGAGCCGAGGTTCGCCGGCTTGACGAAGACCGGATAACCCAGGTCCTTCGCCACGCGATCGGAGACCGCCTCGACCGACTGCAACCACTCGGGTCGCAAGACGACAATGTATGGGCCGACGGGAAGACGCCGCGCGAGGAACAGCGTCTTCATCACCGCCTTGTCCATACCGACCGCGGACCCCAGCACGCCCGCGCCTACGTAGGGCACGTTGGCCAGCTCCAGCAGTCCCTGGACAGTGCCATCTTCGCCGTACGGTCCATGCAGAACCGGGAACACGACATCCAGGCCGACGCCGGTCACCGTTGCCGGCGCGTCGACGTCCGTGCCCGCACGCCGCTCGATCGCGAGCACGGTGTCTTCGCCGGGATGCGCCACCAGATGCGCTTCACGACCCGGCCGAACAGGGCGAGCAGCTTCCAGGCGCGTGTGTTCGATGACGTCCGCGGCCGAAATTGACGTCGGGGGCTTGTCTGCGAGCGTCCACCGGCCGTCCTTTTCGATGCGAATCGGAACGGGCTCGTAACGGCCCCGATCCAGGTGCTTCATGATGGCGGCGGCCGAAGCGACCGACACTTCGTGTTCGCCCGATCGCCCGCCGTAGATGACGCCGACGCGGAGTTTTTTCACGGATTAACCTAATAGTAACGTGTTCAGTTTCAGGCTCCTCGCCACCGACGGCGGCGCGCGCCTTGGCGAGTTGCACACGGCACACGGCGTCGTGCAGACACCCGCGTTCATGCCCGTCGGCACGCAGGGGTCAGTCAAAGCGATGCGGCAGCGCGATCTCGAGGAGTCGGGTGCGCAAATCATCCTCGGCAACACCTATCACCTCTATCTCCGGCCCGGCGACCAGCTGATCGCCCGGCGCGGCGGTCTACACCGGTTCATCGGCTGGCCGCATCCGATCCTTACCGACAGCGGCGGGTATCAGGTGTTCAGCCTCGCGGGACGACGGAGGATTGACGAGCAAGGCGCGGAGTTTCGCTCGCATCTCGACGGCTCCGTCCACAGACTGTCGCCCGAGAGCACCGTCGACATTCAGGCGCGGCTGGGGTCCGACATTGCGATGGTGCTCGACGAGTGCCTTGCCTATCCGGCGACACGGGACGAGACCGCGCAATCGATGGAACGCTCGGCCCGCTGGGCCGCGCGATGCCGGGCGCGCTTCGCGGCGATCCGCGATGGAGCCGGCAACGAGGTCGGCGCCACGAATGCGGGTCAGGTGCAATTCGGTATCGTTCAGGGAGGGGTGTTCCAGGATCTTCGCGACCAGAGTGCCGGGGCGGTGACAGAAATTGGCTTCGAGGGGTACGCGATCGGCGGCTTGAGCGTCGGAGAGCCGATTGACCTGATGTATGCCGTGGCATCCGACACAGCGCGCGTCCTGCCGCCTGACGGACCCCGCTATCTCATGGGCGCAGGGACGCCGGAGGATCTCGTCGAGTGTGTGGCTTGCGGCATCGACATGTTCGATTGCGTGCTGCCAACACGCAACGCGCGCAACGGGCAGCTTTTCACCAGCGAAGGGAGGATCAACATCAAAAACGCGCGATACGCCGAAGACGACGGCGCCATCGATCCAGCCTGCGGGTGCTACACGTGCCGGACCCATTCGCGGGCGTATCTGAGGCATCTCTATCTCGCCGGCGAGATGACCGCAGGCACCCTTAACACGTTGCATAATCTGACCTTTTACCTTGACACTATGCGGAGGATCAGGGAGGCTATTACGCTTCGGACCTTCGATAAATTCAGGCAGGAGTTCCTTCGCTCGGCTTCCCGCCTGTCTCTCGACTCATGACCTCGATGTTCCTGATTGCCATGGCTGCGCCGACGCAGGGCGCACCAAGTGCGTGGGTGCAGTTGATGCCCTTTGCACTCGTCCTGGCAATCTTCTACTTCATCATCCTTCTGCCGATGAAGCGCCGGCAGCAGAAGGTCGCCTCGTTTCTCGACGGGCTGAAGGAAGGCGACAAGGTTGTGACCTCGGGCGGCATTTACGGGACAATCACCAAGGTCGGCGATCAGGCGCTGAAGCTTGAAATTGCCGAGCGGGTCCGTATCGACGTTTCACGCAACGCCATCGTCGGGTACCAGGGGCAGGCGCCCGTGGCGGCCGATGGCACTGGTAGTTCGTCATGAACAAGAACATTCGTTTGAAAGTGATCACGATTGTCGCGGTGCTGGTGATTTTCGCCGCCGTCGGCGTCTACCCGATTGTCGCGTCGTACTTCGGCAGCACTTCACCGTCATGGCTGATGCAGAAGCAGTTGAAGCTCGGTCTCGACCTGAAGGGTGGCGTGCACCTGGTGTTGCGCGTTCAGACCGATGACGCGATTCGGCTGGAGACGGATCAGGCCGCCGAACGCCTTCGCGAGGCGCTGCGGATGCGCAATATTTCCGTCATGGGCGTTGCGACGCCATCCATTTCGCAGGTCCGTGTGGAAGGCGTGCAGGCGACCCAGGATGCCGCGTTCCGCGATGCAGCCGCCGATCTCGCGACCAACTTCGATCGCAGCCCAGGAACCAACGGCAGCTACACGTTCACGATGAAGCCGAATATCCAGAACCAGCTCCGCGTCGATTCGGTCGTGCAGGCGCGGCAGACGATCGAACGACGCGTGAACGAGCTTGGTGTCGCGGAGCCGCAAATCGCAGAGCAAGGTCAGAACGGCGACGAAATTCTCGTCCAGCTCCCGGGCGTGACCGATGTCGAACACGCGAAGGAAATCATCCGGTCGACTGGACTTCTGGAGCTGAAGATCGTCGAAGGCGGCCCCGCGGCCAATCGCGAAGATCTGATGCAGAACGGCCAGGTTCCGGAAGGCATGGAAATCCTGCCCGGCAACGCTGATGCAACCGGTGGCGGCACTGTTTATTACCTGGTGCGAAGGGCCGCCGCCGTCAGCGGCCACGACGTGACCAATGCCCGTCCCGCCGTCGATCAGAACAACCTGCCGGCCGTCAGCTTTACCTTGAGCGGCGAAGGCGCGCGCAAGTTCGGGACGGTTACCGAGACGAACATCGGCCGGCGGCTCGCCATCATCCTCGACAACCGCGTGACGTCCGCGCCGACCATCCAGTCGCGGATCACGGACAACGGCCAGATTACGGGCGTCACACGAGACGAGGTCAATGACCTGTCGCTGATTCTGAAGTCCGGCGCATTGCCGGCCCAGTTGACCTACCTCGAGGAACGGACGATCGGACCGAGTCTTGGCGCCGATTCAATCCGCTCAGGCGTCACGGCGTCTATCGTCGGATTGCTGCTGATCGTGGCGTTCATGCTCATTTACTACAAATTGTCGGGTGTGAATGCGGTCGTGGCGCTGATCTTCAACCTGGTGATTCTCCTCGGGTTGATGGCGTACATCGGCGCCGTGATGACGCTGCCCGGCATCGCAGGTTTTGTTCTGACCATGGGTATCGGCGTGGATTCGAACGTGCTGATTTTCGAGCGCATCAAGGAGGAGCTCGAGGCGCAGCACGGGGTCCGAGCGTCGATCAATGCGGGGTTTGACCGCGTCTTCTGGACCCTGGTCGACACGCACGTGTCGGCGCTGATCGCTGCCTTATTCCTGATTCAGTTCGGGACCGGACCGATTCGCGGGTTTGCTTACACGCTGATCATCGGGTTGGCGTCCAACCTGTTCACCTCGATCTTCGTGTCGAAGACGCTGTTCGAGATCGCGCTGTCGCGCCGCGCCCCTCGCGAGCAGGTGGCGACGCTGTCGATTTAGAGACGAGAAGCCAATGCATATCTTCACTAACCCCAACTACAACTTCCTGCGGTGGCGGTGGCACGCGGTCGCGCTGTCGTGGGTCGTTATCCTTGCCGGGCTGTTCATCATTTACACGAAGGGCCTGCCGAAAGGGATTGAGTTCGCCGGCGGAACGTCGGTCGTCATGCAGTTCGATCAAACGCCGTCGGTTGAAGCGGTCCGCAGCGCGCTCAACCAGAACTATCCTGGCGGCGGTCAGGACGCGATTGTTCAGACGTATGGCGATCCATCGCTGCGGCAGGTGATGGTGCGTGTGCCGACGGTCGGCGCCGAACAGGGCGCCTCGCTGAACGCATCCGCACAGAACGTCGAGAATGCGCTCCGTAAGGCGGGTCTCGGCTTCAAAGTGGTTGGTACCGAGATCGTCGGGCCATCCGTCGGGGAAGAGCTGACGCAGAAAGGCATTTGGGCCTTCATCCTGTCGCTCGTGGGCATCCTGGCCTACATTGCCTTCCGTTTCGAGTTCTCGTTCGCGGCCGGCGCGGTCATCGCCACGCTGCACGACGTGCTCGTCACCTTCGCGTTTCTGGCGTTTTTCCGTTACGACCTGAGCTTGAACGTCATTGCCGCCCTGCTCACGGTAACGGGCTACTCGACCAACGACACCATCGTCATCTTCGACCGCGTCCGCGAGAACATGCGGAAGATGCGTCGCGAATCGCAGAACGAGGTCATCAATCTCTCGATCAACCAGACGCTCGGACGAACGGTAATTACGGCGGGCACGGCGCTGCTTTCGGCGATTGCGCTGTTCCTGTTCGGGGGCGAGGTGCTGCACGGCTTCGCGTTCACGATGATCGTCGGCATCATCACGGGGACCTATTCGAGCGTGTTCGTCGCGGCGGCCATTGTCACCTTCTGGCGCCGGACCAAGCCGTCGAAGCTTGCGACGGCCGCTCCTGCGGTTGCGGCCGCGGCGGCGCCGACGCGTGCCCCGGCGCGTGGCAAGTCGAAGTCGCAGCGCAAGGCGAGGGCGTCATAGGGTGGGCCGGCTGAAGCCGGCCCCTGCGTCCGGCCCTACTAATCGGGCCGCCTGCTGGCGGCCCTTTCGTTCGTCCTACCACTGATTGACGTACTTCCTCGCCGCACTCTTGGGAATCGTGCAAGGCCTGACGGAATTTCTGCCGGTTTCTTCAACTGCTCACCTGCTGCTCGGCGAAAAGCTGCTCGGATTCGACGACCCAATGGGCATCTTCACGGTGATGATCCAGCTCGGATCAATTCTGGCCATCGTGTGGTTGTATCGCGCGAAAATCCTTCACGTCGTGACCGCGCTGCCGTCGGACCGCGACGCCAGGCGTTTCGCGGCGGCGATTATCGTTGCCGTCATCCCGGCCCTCGTTGCCGGTGCGCTGCTGTCGTCGTTCGTGAAATCGGTGCTCTATGAGAGCCCCGCGGTGTTTGCCGCCACGTTCATCATTGGCGGGATCGTCATGCTGGTCGCGGAGCGGTTCCGACCGGTTCCGGTTGTCCTCAACGCCGAGCATACGCCGCTGAAACGCGCATTGGGGGTCGGCTTGTGCCAGATGCTCGCGATTGTGCCAGGCGTGTCGCGCAGCGGCGCGACGATTGTCGGCGGAATGCTGATGGGGCTCGACCGCCCTGCGGCTGCGGAGTTCTCGTTCTTTCTCGCCATTCCGACGATGGTTGCAGCGTTCGGCCATGACCTGCTCGAAGTCCGGCATTCGCTGACGTCCGAACGTGCGGCGGAGATTGGCATCGGGTTCATCGCCGCGTTCATCGCCTCCCTCCTGGTCGTCCGGCCGTTTCTCGCGTTCATCCGGCGGGCCGGGTTCGCGCCGTTCGCCTGGTATCGCATCATCCTCGGGGTTGTGCTTGTCGCCGCGCTCGCGGCGGGTTGGAGATAACGCGTGGCGGGCGGTGGCCTGACTCAGTGGCTGCGGCACCGCTTCATCGCCGGCTTTTTCGTCACGGTGCCACTCGTCATCAGCATTGCTGCGCTGGTCTGGATCTTCGGTATCATTGACGACTTCACGGCGCCGCTGGCCACGCGGCTGGTGGGTCGTGCCGCGCCTGGCGTCGGCATCCTGATCATGGTGCTGTTCGTCCTCGCGGTCGGGACGTTAGCGACCAACGTGATCGGCCGCCGCATCCTCGGTCGCGCGGAGCAGTGGCTGGTGCGGGTGCCGGTGTTCAAGACCATTTACTCGCCGGTCAAGCAGCTGGTCGCCGCGTTCTCACCCGACAACGAGTACGGCTTCAAGCGCGTCGTGATGGTGGAGGACGAACGCCGCGGCCTCGTCATGGGTTTCCTGACGAAGGAATTTACGATCGACCGCGGGCGCGGTCCCGAGAGCTTGATTGCCGTCTATGTGCCAACCAATCACCTGTACCTGGGCGATATCGTGATGTATCCACGGGAGCGCGCGTTTTTCCCCGACATGAGCGTCGAGGAGGGCATCCGCATCTTTCTGACCGGCGGAATGTCATTGCCGGGACGAATCAAAACAGGTTCCGGAGCGACAGAGTCACTGTAGGCAGGCCGTGCCGGCCTTCCCCATCTACGGACGAGAGGACGAATGAGATCGACGACTGGATTGTTGAGACGAGCCGCGCGCGCCGCCGCGCTGCTGGCAGTACTGGCCGCCATCCTGGCGATGCCTTCGACAGCGATGGCACAGCAGCCCGAGCCTGCCGGCGCGGCGCCGCAGGCCGAGCGCCCGGCCGGCGGCGAAGCGAACCTCGTACTGCCGGACCTCGCGCAGGTCGACGTCGGCGGCTACAACGGCCGCACGCTGCTGATGGGCGGGATGGTCGTCGCGGCGCTCGGCATCGCGTTCGGGCTCATTATCCTGACGCAGCTGAAGAACCTGCCGGTGCATCGGTCGATGCGCGAGGTCTCGGAGCTGATTTATGAGACCTGCAAGACCTATCTGATTACGCAGGGGAAGTTCCTGGCGCTGCTCGAGGCGTTCATCGCGCTCGTCATCGTCTTGTACTTCGGGCTGCTGTCTGGTCTTGGCGTGGAGCGGGTGGTCATCATCCTGCTCTTCAGCGTGATCGGCATTCTGGGCAGCTACAGCGTGGCCTGGTTCGGGATTCGGGTGAACACCTACGCGAACTCACGAACCGCATTCGCGAGTCTCGAGGGCAAGGCATATCCGGTCTACGCCATTCCGCTCCGCTCCGGCATGAGCGTCGGCATGATGCTGATCAGCGTCGAGCTGTTGATCATGCTGTTCATCCTCCTGTTCATCCCCGGTGATTACGCCGGTCCGTGCTTCATCGGTTTTGCTATCGGGGAATCGCTTGGCGCCGCGGCGCTGCGCATCGCGGGCGGCATTTTCACGAAGATTGCAGACATCGGTTCCGACCTGATGAAGATCGTCTTCAACATCAAGGAAGACGATGCGCGTAATCCCGGCGTGATTGCGGACTGTACGGGCGACAATGCGGGCGACTCGGTCGGCCCGAGCGCCGACGGCTTCGAGACGTATGGCGTCACGGGCGTCGCGCTGATCACGTTCATCTTGCTCGCCGTTCCGGCGGCGGCGACGCAGGTCAAACTGCTCGTCTGGATCTTCGTGATGCGCGTGATGATGATCATCGCGAGCGCCGGCTCGTATCTGCTCAACGACGTGGTCGCGAGGGCCCGCTACGCGAACGTCGCGCGCATGAACTTCGAGGCGCCGCTGACGTCACTCGTCTGGCTCACCTCGATCGTCTCGGTCATTCTGACCTTCATCGTGTCGCGTATCCTGATTCCGGACCTTGGCGACGGCACGCTGTGGTGGAAGCTGGGCATCATCATCACGTGCGGCACGCTCGCGGGCGCGATCATTCCGGAGCTCGTCAAGGTCTTCACCTCGGTCGAATCCTCCCACGTGAAGGAAGTCGTCATTTCCTCGCGCGAGGGGGGCGCTTCGCTCAACATCCTCTCCGGGTTTGTTGCCGGAAATTTCAGCGCCTACTGGCTTGGCCTGAGCATCGTGGCGCTGATGTCCATCGGCTATTTCGTCAGCGCCTCGAGCGCCTCGATGTCGAACCTGATGCTGGCGCCGGCGGTTTTTGCGTTCGGCCTCGTCGCGTTCGGCTTCCTCGGAATGGGGCCGGTAACGATTGCGGTCGACTCGTACGGTCCGGTGACCGACAACGCGCAGTCGGTGTTCGAGCTGTCCGTGATCGAAACGATCCCGGGCGTCAAAGAGGAGTTGAAGCGCGACTTCGGTCTGTCGGTGCAGTTCGACAAGGCGAAGGAGCTCCTCGAGGAGAACGACGGCGCCGGCAACACGTTCAAAGCCACCGCGAAGCCGGTTCTCATCGGCACGGCGGTCGTCGGCGCCACGACGATGATCTTCTCGATCATCATGGAGTTGACGCAGGGGCTTACGACGGATCTCGACAAGCTGTCACTGCTGCACGCGCCGTTTCTCCTCGGCCTGGTGACCGGGGGTTCGACCATTTACTGGTTCACCGGTGCGTCAACGCAGGCCGTGACGACGGGGGCGTACCGGGCGGTCGAGTTCATCAAGGCGAACATCCGGCTTGAAGGCGTCGAGAAAGCGTCGGTGGCCGACAGCAAGAAGGTCGTTGAAATCTGCACACAGTACGCGCAGCGCGGCATGTTCAACATCTTCCTGACGGTGTTTTTCGCGACACTCGCATTCGCGTTCGTCGAGCCGTTCTTCTTCATCGGCTATCTGATTTCGATCGCGCTGTTCGGCCTCTATCAGGCGGTGTTCATGGCCAACGCGGGCGGCGCATGGGACAACGCCAAAAAGATTGTCGAGACCGAACTCAAGATGAAGAACACGCCGCTGCATGCGGCGACGGTCGTCGGCGACACGGTTGGCGATCCGTTCAAGGACACGTCGTCGGTGGCTCTCAATCCCGTAATCAAGTTCACGACCTTGTTCGGCCTGCTTGCGGTGTCGCTTGCCGTACGGTTGAGCAGCGAGGCAGGCACAACCGTGAGTCATAGTCTGGCTGCGGCGTTCCTGGCGATATCGATTGCCTTCGTCTATCGCTCGTTTTACGGAATGCGGATCGGCTCCGCGCGTTAATCCTTTGGCAGGGCGGCCGAAAATCGCGCAAGCGGGGGGTTGCGGTTATAGGGAAGCGGTATAGAATCCGGATCTTTGTCGTTACAGCCTGGGAGCACTTTGGAACGACCGGTGTCTAACTCCACTGCCGGGCCCCGTTCAGGGAGAGGGCCGCTGGAGTTCGTTGACACCCTTTTTTTGCGCTAGCTATAATCGGCCGCCTTTGCCGGGCTCAACCGCGTCAGTCAGAGCGCGGTCGCGTCGCCAAGGCGTCTAGGAGGTAAGACCGGTGCCACGCATGATGTTCGGCGATATCGTCGAGCCGTCAGTCAAGGTCGGAACCAAGCAGTGGTATACGGTTCCGGTTTCGATTGCCGTGCATACCGCGGCGGTGCTCGCCCTGATTGTCATTCCATTGATGGCTGCCGACGTGCTGCCGACTCCGCCGTCGATGCTGGCGTTTGCCGCTGCTCCACCGCCGCCGCCGCCACCGCCACCGCCGCCTCCACCACCCCAGGCTGCGGCCCCCAAGCCGGTGGTCGAAGTGAACCCCGCAGCGGCGCCAATCGAGGCACCCAAGGAAATTGCCCCGGAGCCGCCCGACACCAGTTTTGAACGTGCCGAGCCGCAGGGTATTGCCGGCGGCGTTGTCGGCGGCGTCGTTGGTGGGATTCCGGAGGCGCCGCCACCGCCGCCACCGCCACCCCCCGCGCCTGTCCGCGTCGGCGGCAATATCAAGCCGCCCATGAAGACCAAGGACGTGCGGCCGGTCTACCCTCCAATCGCGCAGTCCGCGCGTGTGCAGGGGGTCGTCATCATCGAGGCGACAATCGGGCCGGGCGGCAAGGTGCAGGACGCGCGCGTACTGCGTTCGATTCCGCTGCTGGATGCGGCGGCGCTCGACGCGGTGAAGCAGTGGGAGTTCACCCCGACGCTGCTCAACGGCGTTCCGGTTCCGGTCATCATGACGGTCACCGTGCAGTTCACGCTTAGTTAATCAACCACCGGACAAACAACTTTTACAGGCGAGATTTCACGACAGCGGAGGATGCAGTAATGGAAGTCAGCAGGATGCGTCAGATTGCACGAATCGCATGTGCCGGGCTCGGAATGGTGGCGCTCAGCACCCCGGCCTTCGCACAGGGTGCCGGTGGGTTGAACCTTATCGACATCGCGCAGAACATGTCGGGCATCGCCATCGCGGTTGCCGTGATCTTGTTCATCATGTCGTTCTGGTCGGTCGGTGTGGCTATCGAGCGCATCTACACCTACAACCAGGCGCGCAAGCAGTCGAAGCTGTACGCCCCGCAGGTGGCCAAACACCTCAAGGACGGCCGGCTGAAGGAAGCTATCGCGCTGTCGGCCTCGAAGGACTATCGCTACAGCCACCTCGCCAAGGTCGTGCTGGCGGGTCTGCAGGAATACCAGTTCCAGCAGGAAACCGGCGGCACGTCGCTGAACCGCGAAGACGTGCTCGACACGGTCCGCCGCTCGATTCAGCGCGCCACCGCACTCACGGCGTCCGACTTGAAGAAGGGCGTGAGCACGCTCGCCACAATCGGTTCCACCGCCCCCTTCGTCGGGCTGCTCGGCACCGTCGTCGGCGTCATCAACGCGTTTGTCGGCATCGCCTCGACGGGTTCAGGTGGTATCGGCGCCGTGTCGGCCGGTATTGCGGAAGCCCTCATCGAAACGGCGCTCGGGCTGTTCGTCGCGATTCCCGCGGTCTGGTTCTATAACTTCCTGACCAGCCGCATCGAGTATTTCAACGTGGAGATGGACAACTCCTCGTCGGAACTCGTTGACTACTTCATCAAGAAGACGGCGTAGTTGTATCGGATTTATGATTAGCGACGGGTGGCTTGTGGTTGCACGTCAATCACAAGTCACACATCGCGAATCACAAATCCCCAGCATCGAGTTGGAGTCGTAACTATGGCAATGCAACTGGGTGGCAGTGGCGGTATCAAATCCGACATCAACGTCACCCCTCTCGTCGACGTCATGCTGGTGCTCCTCATCATCATGATGATCATCGCCCCGCTGCTGCAGAAGGGCGTGGACGTCCGGCTCCCGATCGCGATCAACAGCGCGAGCAAGCCGGAGACGCAGGACCAGACGGTGCTCGGCATCAAGGCCGACAAGACGGTCTGGCTGAATGGCGTCGAAGTCCGCAGAGAGGAGATGCGCCAGCGTCTCGACGCAATTCTCGAGACCAAGAAGGAAAAGCTGATCCTCATCAAGGCCGATGAGGACGCGCCCTACAGCGCGATCATGGACGCGATGGACCAACTGCGCGCCAGCGGCATCGAGGACGTCGGCCTGATTACCGACAGCAAGGCGTCGAGCGCGCTGTCGCAGGGAGGCCAGTAATGGCATCGCACGCGCATAAGCACTACGGCGCCGACTCGGTCTACAAGGCCAAGATGCCGGAGCCGAACGCCGACATGAACATCACGCCGATGATCGACGTGCTGCTCGTGCTCCTGGTCATTTTCATGGCCGCGCTGCCGCTGTCGCAGAAAGGTCTCGACATCAATCTGCCGCCCGAGACCAACCAGCCGGCGAATCAGACGCAGATCAGCCAGATCGTGCTGGAGTACACGGCCGATAAGAAGATCTCGATCAACCACCAGGACGTCCAGCTGCAGGAGCTCGAAGAGCGGCTTCGCACCATCTTCGAGGATCGCAAGGACAAGACCATGTTCATCAGCGGTGACGGCTCGCTGCGGTACGGCGAGATCATCAGCGTCATCGACGCGGCCAAGGGCGCAGGCGTCGAGAAGGTCGGGATTGTCACCGAGGGCATGAGGAAGGGCACCGGAACGACTCCGGGCGCATAACTCCGACCCTCTCGTACATGTGAAGGGCCGTCCCGTTGGACGGCCCTTCGTTTGTACGCGGAGAGCGCTGGTCCTCGCGCTAATCTGTGGAGACGACGATGCCGTCGAGCACTGCGTCGGACAGCAGCCGCGGATGCGAGCGATGTTCCTCCTGCAGCCGGCGCCGCTCAGCCATGCCTCGCTTGATCACCTGTGCCAGATCCTCGCGGTTGAATGGCTTGACGATGTAGCCGACCACGCCGGGCCGCAGCGTCACCATTGGGTCCATCTCCAGAAGCCCCGTGGCGAGCACCAAAGCAGTCTCGGGGAAGAGCCGCCGGACCTGATCGAGCAGCCAGATGCCGTCGTGGCCGGGCATCCGCACGTCGACGAGCGCCACATCGACCGCACGCTCGCGCATCATGTCGAGGGCAGTATCGGCGTCCGGCGCGGCCTGCACGGTATACCCCATGTCCGCCGCCCATCGCGAGAGTACGCGGCGGACGCCTTCGTCGTCATCGACAACGAGTACGAATCCTGAGAGCTGCTGTTCCATGTTCGCCATACCGTTTCGGATTGCCGGAAGAGCAGGATCGGTGCCATGGAATGCGGAGAATTGTTCCGAAAATGAGCCCAACATTCGGAACGCGACGCGTCCATGTGCCCCGCGCGCACACGTCTGGGCGTGCCGCACGCTGAACGCAGGGGGAAGGGAGGAGGCTGTCGGATAAAAGCTGACACGCACGCGTACGCAAAAAAAAGCCGGCGCTCCGCAGAGCGCCGGCCCACATCTGACCGTGCGAGACCTAGTTGAACGAATAGCGAAAGCTAAGCATGAACTGATAGACGTCGCTGCCGCGCACATCGCTGAACAGATTGGTGTTTGGCTGGAACGTCTTGGTCACCAGCTGACCGTTTGCGACTGCCAGCCTGTAACTGACGCGTCCCTGAGCGTCCGGCGCGGCGTTGGTGAGAATTTGCGCGCCTTCAGCCTGCGTCACCGGAACCGTCAGCCGTTGACTCACTCCCCAGTTGTGGTTCAACAAATTGCCGAAGTTCGTAAAGTCGATACGGAACTGGCCGGTGTTCCGTTGCCCGGCAATGTTGTGGAACACGTCCTGGACGATGCTCAGGTCCATGCGTTTGACCATCGGGAACCAGATGCCGCCGCGCTCGGCGTACTCACCACGGTGTTTGCTGAGGTACTTGTCCTGCTGGATGTAGGTTTCGAATGCGGTCGCTTGTTCTTCCGCGGTGAACGTCCGGCTGCCCACCGCGAACGGCACGAAGTTCATCTCAGACGTGTTGCGGGGAATGTAGATCAGGTCATTGCCCGCCGCACCGTCGCCGTTCATGTCGCCCGCAAATACGTAGCTGGCTGTCGACGAATACGAGACGCCGTCAAGAGCCGGCTTGGCTTCCCAGAAGGATGCGATTGTCGTCGCTCCCCACCCGAAGTACGAGTGTGTGTAGGATGCCTGGAGGAAGACACGGTTTCCCTGCGCCGACTTCGACCGTCCAAGGCCGGGATTGTTTGGATCGTTCGGCGTTTGGTTAAGGTTCCATGACGAGAACGCCGTCGAGCCCGGATCGATCGTGTTCTTTGCGTCGCCGTAGCTGTAGGCACCCCTCAATGTGAGGCCGTGATAGAGCGTTTTTGACAGCGTCTCCGATATGTTCCAGGATCGGCCGACGTCTTCGTTCTTCATGACAATCGTCGCCGTGATCACATTTGGGGCGGCGTTGTAAATCCGGTTCGCTGTATAGCGCGGGCGGGCGTCCGGTCCGGTAAAGGCAGTCTGCGGTGCCGGCAGGTTCGCGTTGATGTAGTAGATGCCATTGATATCGCGGTTATAGATGTACTCCGTGGTGCTCGTGATGCCCCACGGCAGCCGCCTATCGACAGCGAGGTTCGTGCGCCAGACCTGTGGGAACTTGAAACTGTTGTCAGTGATGTCGAGCTCATAGCTCGCTGCCGGCGCACCAGTAATGCTGGTCGGCTTGTAGCGGTTCGGGTCCGGGTTGAAAGGCCGATTCGTCACGTTGTCGAACTGATCGAATCCGGTGAGCACGCCCGTGTTCCCAACCTGGTTCGAAATCCAGACATAGAGCGGCGCCCCGGTGAAGACACCCGTGCCCACGCGCACCTGCGTGTTCTGTTGTCCTGCAACATCCCAGTTGAAACCGACTCGAGGTGACCACAGCACCTTCGGATCGGGTAGGTGTCCGCTCGAGTACTGAGCAGGATTGCCCTGTTCGTCGCGGAAAGTCAGTGCGTCCGCATTCGGGTTGGGAAAGCCTTTGCTCGTAAACTTCGCGACATCGAATCGCAATCCACCCGTGATCGTCATGTTGGTCCGAGGGCGGAATTCATCCTGGCCGTATCCGCCGCTGTAGTACACAGTCATTGGCTGAACCGGCTCGGTTTGTCCTGGGATGTTGTTATAGCGGACCTGGAATCGCCGCACCGGCACTGCGGACGTCGTGCGGTTCGGATTCGCAAGAAAACCGTTTGCGTCCGTATAGAAATCCTGCAGCGAGTTGTAGACGTAGGCGCTCTGCAGCAGCGGAGCGAAGACGTTGACTTGCTTGTACTGCTGCATGGTCCCGCCGAACGTCAAGGAGTGCTTCGCGCTGAATTTCGTGAAGTCGTCTTTCAGCTGGAACGTGTGGTAGGTCAGCTGATTGAACGGCGTGAACGGTTCGGACCCAAATGAAGTGTAGGCGGTGCCGTCAGGTGCGAGGATGTCGACAAAGGGGAATATTTGAATCGGCCCACGGTTCTCGTTGTTGGTCGTGTAGCCGACGATGAGACTTTCGGACACGCTGCTGCCGAGAATGGAATTCCACTCGCCGATACCAGACTTGATGTTCTCGAGCTGTGCGTAATTGGAGCTGGCGAAGTTCAAGAAGCTCGTGCCGAACGTGCCCCGTCCGAGGCCAACCGATGACGATCCGGACAGGTTCTTCGCGGCGCTCGAATTGAGCTGGCTGTACCGGAAATTGATTTTGTTGTTGGTGTTGAGGTTGTAGTCGCTTCTAAGCAAATAGCGCTTTGCCGGCGTTTCCGCTGGGATGTTCTGGTAGGGTCCCGTCTCGTATTTGAAATTCTGGCTGAGATACGAGCTCAAAGCGTCGAGGTCCGATGCGAGCACTCTCGTGATGCTTCCGGCGACCGGTTGGCCGCCGGTGTTTGCCACAAACGTGTGAAGCGGGCGGGTGTCCTTTTCGTTTTCGAAGTTGCCGAACACAAACAGGCGATTCTTGATGATCGGGCCGCCGGCGTTCACACCCGTGTTTCGAAACGTAAACGTGCCCGGATTCACGGCTAAGCCTTGCGCCTCGGTACCCACGAAGTCCTGGTTCCGATACCGGGTGTACACCGACGCACTCAACTGATTGGTTCCACTCCGCGTGACGGTATTGACGGCTGCTCCGATGAAGTTTCCCTGGCGCACGTCATACGGCGCTACACTCACCTGCACCTGCTCGATCGACTCCAGCGAGATTGGCGCGACGCCGGTGCGGCCGCCGGGCTGTCCTTCGCCGAGCCCGAACGGATTGTTGAAGTAGGAGCCGTCCACGGTGATGTTGTTCTGCCGATCGTCCTGGCCGGAGTACGAATTTCCGCGCGCCTGCGGTGTTAGGCGAGTGAGATCGTTGATGCGGCCCGAAATCGTCGGAAGCAGGGCAAGGTCCTCACGGCTGATTGCGGTGGCCGCGCCGGTCCGTTCAGAACTGAACACCGGATCCGTAACGCCTACGACCTCGACGGTTTCAGCGACCGCCGCGACTTTCAATGCGAAATCGACATCCTGTGCCACACCAAGCGACAACACGACGTTGTCCTTGCTCTCCGGCGCGAAGCCCGACAGCATCACCGTCACCTTGTAGGGACCGCCTACCCGCATGCCGGGGATGAAGAATCGTCCATCCCTTTGGCTCACACCTTCGTACGATGTGCCCGACGGTTGATGAACGGCGATGACAGTAGCGCCAGGAACGACGCCGCCCTGCGCATCATGCACGACGCCTGTAATGGACGCCGTAGTAACACCCTGAGCCGTGGTGTCGGGAATGGACCACACAAAGAGGCCGCACACCAGAACGAGTGCTGCCGAAAAGACCTTCATCGGTTTCTCCTGTAGCGATTACGGATTACGGGCTGTCGCCGTGCGCAGGGGCGTTGCGGTTCGAGCCAGCTCTGCGGAAAAAAATTGTATATGAAAAAGGCCGTCCCTCAAGGAGGGACGGCCTCATTTCACACGGAAGTTACGAGCGTTAACTCTTGGCGCCGCCACGGCCCGCCGCGGCGGCGGGCTGCGCCTGCTTCTGTTTCTGGAGCTCCTGCGCCTTGTCGCGGAGCTGGTCCGCCTGCTTGAGGAGCGCCTGCTGCTTGCCCGGATCCTTCTCGACGAGTGCCTGCGACCGCAGGAGCAGGTTCTTGTAGGTCAGCGCCTCGAAGTAGTCGGGCTTCAGCGCGAGGGCTTTGTCGGCCTCCGAGAGACCGGCCTGGATGTACTTCATCTTGTCGACGTCCCGCACTTTCCAGCACAGTGGGATCCGAAGCTTGGAATTCACGTGACTTGAAGTCGCGGC
>JADMIO011331808.1_pt1 | contig 73681 bp, 61 predicted proteins | sample 8958161 | NCBI WGS metagenome assembly JADMIO01 (sample SAMN16585339, study PRJNA669376) | soil metagenome | isolation source: Crop rotation soil | place: USA: Cullars Rotation, Alabama | collected 2011
CGCGACAACTTGTCCACGTGGAATTCTAAGCTTAGGATCCCAATGTGCTGGAAAGAATTGTAGCAGACCTGGGGTGTATTGACTCATACTGCCCCAAACCAGCGACCTGGAAGCTTAAACCGGTCTTATTATACACAGTTACTTAAAATGAATATCCGGTAAGTAGTGTTCAAGTTATAAAATGGCCGGTTCACGGAGGACTTAGGCTGCTTAACTCCCTGATTTCATTGACACCTCCATTTCCCAAATACTTTTACTAAATAATCTGAAAAATTTAAAACTATAACAATGGAAAAGTATCAGGAAGATTTATCAATAGAAACCATCAATCTGGCAGCGATTGTCAGTTTTATCCAACCCGAAAAAGTGCAGTACACGGCAAGAACTCATACAACAGGAGGTCGGGATGGAGCATCTCGCAGCTCCGATGGGCGTTTGGATATCAAGCACTCGTCTCCTGGTAAGCCGGGTGATGGCACCAATCCGGAGCAGTTGTTCGCTGCTGGTTGGTCAGCTTGTTTTATAGGTGCAATGGGGATTGGCGCCATGAAAATGAAAGTTAAGCTTCCGGCTGATACTGCCATAGACGCGGAAGTTGAATTATGCAATATTGATGGCAATTATTTTCTTCAGGCTCGCCTTAATATTAGTCTTCCGGGATTAGATAGTGATGTTGCACAGACGCTGGTGGAGTTTGGTGAGCAAAATTGTCCATATTCTAAAGCCACCAGGGGCAATATAGCTACTAGATTCCAACTGATTTAAGCTTTAACGAGTCGAATATATTCAATGCACCGAAACAAAATAGTAAAGTTTAAATATAAAAAAATGAATGATTTATTAAAGCTCGCAATTACTGCTCAGGGTGGCCTTGACCAATGGAGACAGTTTTATACTGTTTCCGCCCATCTGTTAGTGGGTGGAATATTATGGGCCATGAAAGGACATGATGGGGTGATAGATGAGGTAGATGTGAAAGTTAACCTTCTTGAACAAAAAACATCACATATCCCAAGTAATGCCTGGCATACGGTTTATACACCAGATAGAATTGCTATTGAAACGGGTAACGGCGATCTTGTTGAAGAATTATATAATCCGCGTTCTTCTTTCAAAGATCATGTATGGGAAACAACATGGAGCAGCTTGCAATTAGCCTATTTTTCAGGGTATGCTACCTGGAATTATTTCAATACTCCATTCCAGTTCGCAAGACCAGGTTTTGAGGTTAGCGAGATTGAATCCTGGATGGAAGGGGATGAAACCTGGAGACGCTTAAAAGTGAAATGGCCAAAAGATATTCATACCCATAGTAAGGAACAAATTCTATATATCGATAAAGATGGCATCATTAAAAGACTTGATTATGCAGTTGAAATTGCCGGAAGTGTTTGGTGTGCACATTATTTATCCGACTATAAAGTTATATCTGGTATTAAAATGGCTACTAAAAGAATAGTGTATTTGATTGGCGAAAATAACAAGGCCCGGTTAGATTCGCCAATTATAGTTTCCATTGATTTTAGTGATATTGAATTTAAATGAAAAGTTACAAGAGGCTGTTAACTATGTCTAACAATTATGAACGTAGATTTTTACTAACAAAGCTCATTGCGCATTGCTTTTTTATGGATCAAAACCAATCAACAAACGGGAAGGTCACTATTGATTTGCATCAAACCGCATCTACTAAATTTATTAAGACAGGTGGCGTAAAATATGCTTACAGGGTGTTTGGAAAGAAGTCCAGGATTCCTATTGTTCTACTGCAACATTTTACGGGCACAATGGATAACTGGGATCCAGCGGTCACGAACGGACTTGCCCGCTATTTTCAAGTAATCCTATTTGATAACAAAGGGATCGGCGCCTCCGGCGGAAAAACACAGGAGACGATAAAAGAAATGGCAAAAGATACTATTGCCTTTATTAAAGCTATTGGTTTTTCCAAAGTAAACCTGCTCGGCTTTTCGATGGGAGGTTTTATTGCACAGCAGGTTGCCTTGGATAAACCATTGCTGATTAACAAAATTATTCTGGCAGGCACTGGCGCGAAAGGGAGTGTCGATATAGCTGGCCTTGTAAACCCTTTGTCTGAATCTGCAGCGATGAGTGCCGATGAGCAAAAACTTTTTTTATTCTATGAATCAACTTCAAAAAGCCGTGCATCCGGACAGCAATCATTAGACAGAATCCACGAACGTACGATAAATCGTGATCCAGATACAGTTGCTGCATCTGTACAATCACAATTGAAATCAATTCTTGCTTGGGCACAGCCAGATGCAGAAGCGTTAAACAAGCTGAAACAAATCAGCCAGGCTGTATTGGTTGTAAATGGAAGTAATGATATTATCGTTCCGACAATTAATTCATATATCTTGTTCCAGCATCTTCCAAATGCAAAATTAATCCTCTATCCTGATTCCGGTCATGGCTCCATTTTTCAATATCAGGAAATGTTTCTACTGGAAGTCATTTCTTTTTTAAAGGCTGAGTAAAATAGAGGGGTATGGAAATATTAAAATCCTTGGGTGAGAAAGTTGCATTTCACAAGCAGCGTTCACATCGAATTGAGGCCCTTGCAGATGGAGTTTTTGCCATAGTAATGACTTTGCTGGTTCTTGATATCCGCACTCCGCTCAACGAAATGGATACTGAAAAAGGGTTGTTACTTTCTTTGTGGCACACCGTTCCTAAAATATTTACTTTTATACTTTCTTTTTCGTTAGTAGGACAGTTCTGGGTTATTCTCACAAACCAGTTCAATTACATTCAGGAATCAGATCGTAATAGTATTATTATCGTCATATTTTTTTTGTTATTTGTTTCATTACTTCCATTTTCCACTTCTTTTCTCAGCGAACACTTATGGTCAAGAGTAGCGATCGGGTTTTATGTTTTTAATATTCTTTTTATTATACTGATGGGCACACTGCACTGGCTTTATTCCTGGCATACAGGGTTAGTAAGAGTGGCGGAAGATAAAGGCACTGTGATTCACAAAGCAATAATGAGACTCGCAAGGACTGCACTCATTAGTTATAGCATAGTTGCAGTTTCTTGCTTTTTCAGTAATCGTATTGCGTTATATTCTACCATCCTGCTGCAGATCCTTTTTACTTTTATTGGATTTATTGAAATTATTAATTCGGCCTGGAAAAAGAAATTAAATGCTATCAGCGAGGCTAATTCTAAGTATAAAAATACCGAAAAATAATCTGTATAACGGATCGTAGTTAGTCAGACTCTGCTGAATTTTGAAACATCACTACCAAACTAATCAAGAATGTTCAAGCCCAAAAATGTCTGGCTGACGATAGATTTAGTCCACTTGCCTGTTTTGTGAAAGGAAATGGCGCGACGCGTGAATAGGTTTGTCAAACAATTAAATTATAGAACTATGACAAAGAAAAACGTTCTTTCAAATACAGTTATCACAGGAGCATTTGCCCTGCTTCTCACTCCTGGATTCTCGCAGCCAATGGCGAATGCTGAAGCGGATGTTACGGAGGCTGTTGTCTCATTCCAAATTAGCATTCCAGAAGCAGATATTGCCGACCTTCACCAACGTATATTGGCCACACGATGGCCGGATATGGAAACCGTAAGGGATCGATCCCAAGGTGTAAAATTGGCGCAGATTAAGGAGTTGGTCAACTACTGGGGCACAGCTTATGATTGGCGTAAGATAGAGTCAAAGCTGAATGCCTTACCTCAATTTACGACCGTCATTGACGGCATTCAAATTCATTTTATACATGTTCGTTCCCCGCATGCCAACGCATTGCCAGTAATAATTACCCATGGTTGGCCTGGTTCGATATTGGAAGTTGTAAAAACTATTGGTCCGCTCACCGATCCTACAGCTTATGGCGGCCGTCCGGAGGATGCTTTTGACGTTGTAATTCCATCTATGCCCGGCTACGGTTTCTCGTCAAAACCAACAGGTACTGGCTGGGGTGTTGAGCGGATTGGAAAGGCCTGGGATGTGTTGATGAAGCGCCTGGGATATAAAAACTACGTTTCGCAAGGCGGTGATTGGGGTTCGGTAGTTGCTAATGCAATGGGTCGCCAGGCACCACAGGGATTATTGGGTATTCATCTAAATATGCCTGCCACCGTACCGGCAGATGTCGCGAAGGCTCTGAAGAATGGCGAGCCGGTACCAGCAGGATTATCTGAAGTCGAGAAAGCAGCATATAAATCGCTGAATCATCTCTATATAAAAGGTGGCGGCTATGCGGGCATGATGGTGACCCGGCCTCAGACACTTGGTTACGGCTTATCGGATTCGCCTGTCGGCCTTGCTGCATTTTTCCTGGATAAGTTTAACGATTGGACATACAGTGGAGGTAACGCAGAAAAATCACTCACAAAAGATGAGATACTGGACGATATCACTCTCTACTGGCTAACTAATACCGCAACATCTTCCGCGCAACTCTATTGGGAAAATAACAACAATAACTTCAATGCCGTCGAACAAAGAACGGCAGAGATTTCCGTTCCGGTCGCAGTAACCATATTTCCGGGCGAAATATACCAGGCACCCCGGAGTTGGGCTGAGCGAAGCTACCCCAAGCTGATCTATTTTAATGAAGTAAAGAAAGGTGGTCACTTTGCTCAATGGGAACAACCCCAATTGTTTGCTGAAGAACTGCGTGCTGCGTTCAAATCATTGCGCTGATGAAGACAATAAAATAACAATTAAAAATAAAAAAATGACAACAAAAAACATCCTTTCTTATGCAGTTGTGACAGGCGCCATGCTGGTACAGGCCACAGTAAGCGATGCACAGGCAGAAGCATCCATCATTCCATTACCGGACGAAACCATCCGTCCTTTTCACGTACAGGTTCCTGAGGAAAAACTCGTTGATCTTAAACGCCGGGTTTTAGCAACGATGTGGCCTGAACCGGAGAACGTAAAAGATGATTCACAAGGCGTGCAGTTTGCTACCATGCAGGCGATTGCCAAATATTGGGTGATAGAATACGACTGGCGTAAAGTGGAAGCCAGGCTGAATGAGTTACCCCAATTCACAACTATGATAGACGGAGTTGACATTCATTTTATTCATGTCCGTTCAAAAAATAAAAATGCCTTACCTGTCATAATAACTCATGGCTGGCCTGGATCAATCATTGAACAGTTAAAAGTTATCGGTCCGCTTACCGACCCTACCGCGTTTGGAGGAAAGGCGGAAGATGCTTTTGATGTAATAATACCTTCCATCCCGGGCTATGGTTTTTCTGGTAAGCCAACTACACTTGGATGGGAGCCAGTTCACATTGCAAAAGCCTGGATAACGCTGATGAAACGACTTGGATATAAGAAATATGTAGCACAGGGTGGCGATTGGGGCAATGCTATCTCGGAGATTATGGCATTGATGGCTCCTCCCGAATTGCGGGGGATCCACACGAATATGGCTGCTACTGTTCCGGCAGATATTTCAAAGGCACTGGCTTCCGGTGTTGAACCATCTGATCTCTCAGCCGATGAAAAGAATGCGTATGGGCAGTTGGACTTTTTTTATAAGAAAGGATTGGGCTATGCAAATGAGATGGGTCTCCGCCCGCAGACACTCTATGGTATTGCAGATTCACCTATCGGCCTTGCAGCTTGGATACTTGACCACGATGCGCGAAGTTACTCCCTAATTGCACGTGTGTTTAATGGAAAGTCAGAAGGGCTTACCCGGGATGATATTCTCGACAATATCACATTGTATTGGGTTACAAATACGGCGATCTCTTCGGCACGCCTTTATTGGGAAACTTTTCAGATTGCAAAGGGTGGCTTTTTCGATCCCCGAAATGTTGTTATACCGGTTGCCGTGAGCGTTTTCCCGGATGAAATTTACGCAGCTCCGAAAAGTTGGGCCGTGAAAGCGTACCCAAAACTCATTTATTTTAACAAGCTTGAAAAAGGCGGTCATTTTGCTGCATGGGAACAGCCTAACATTTTCGTTGATGAATTAAGAGCATCTTTCAAAACATTGCGTTGATTCGATATCGAATGCATTATACAGGACACGTATCGCCTTTCATTTGCTGAATCTAAAATACCAGTTCGGGCATAAATATAAATAACAGAAAATAATAACAAAAATCATGAAAGCAAAATTTTCCATAATGCTCTTTATAATTGCGGTGATGAGCATCCCGTCGCAAGCCCAGGTAAAAAATATTGTGCTGGTTCATGGAGCCTTTGCCGATGGGTCGGGCTGGCAAAAAGTCTATACTATTCTAAAATCCCGTGGCTACAATGTAAGCGTGGTTGGAAATCCGAATACAAGCCTGGAAGATGATGTGGCTGCAACGAAAAGAGTATTGGACAGGCAGACCGGACCGGTTATTTTAGTAGGTCATTCCTATGGAGGAGCAATCATTACAGTTGCAGGTAATTCAGATAAGACAGTTGGACTTGTTTATATAGCGGCATTTGCCCCGGATAAAGGAGAAACATTGGGAGGGTTACTGGGTTCATACCCCGTCGATCCCTTGTCGGGAATACTGCCGCCGGTAAATGGTTTTGCATGGTATGACATTGCGAAATATCATTCAGGTTTTTGTGCTGACTTACCAAAAGAGGAAGCTGATTTTATGGCCGCTTCGCAGGTGCCAGTTGCTGTAACAGCTTTTACTTATGTATTCAATGATATTGCATGGAAGACAAAACCAAGTTGGCATATCGTAGCTACCGAAGATCATTCCATACCTGTCAATTTAGAAAGATTCATGAGCAAAAGGACCGGAGGTAAAATGTCGGAAATAAAAGCGAGTCACCTGGTATTTATTTCACAATCAAAAAAGGTTGCTGATATTATTGACCTTGCAGCAAGAGAAATAATAACAAAATAATCAAATTTGTTCAAGTATGATTTTTAAATAAATGATAAATTGTTATGATGACTGAAAATCTTAAATATAATCGCCGGAAGTTTCTGAGTGATACCACAATGACCATAGCCAGCGGTGGGTTTGCAGTGCTAGGTTTTGTTAATTCAACATTGATCTTACCGGGAACAACACCGACATGCGAATCAAACAAATCGTTCGGCACAATAAAACAAATCAACGCTGGCGTTTTAAATGTTGGGTATGCAGAAGCGGGGTCTGCCAATGGACCGGTGATAATTCTTTTGCACGGCTGGCCTTACGATATTCATGCCTTTGCGGATGTCGCTCCTCTATTAGCATCCAGAGGTTACCGTGTGATAATACCATACCTAAGAGGCTATGGCACCACCCGCTTTCTTTCTGATGATGCAATCCGCAATGGTCAGCAATCAGCCTTTGCCGTTGATACTATTACTTTGATGGATGCACTTAAGATTGAAAAGGCGATCATTGCCGGATTTGATTGGGGAGCAAGGACATCGTGCATCCTCGCAGTATTGTGGCCGGAACGTTGCAAGGCACTTGTATCTGTAAGTGGCTATTTGATCGGCAACCAGGAAGCCGGGATGATGCCGCTACCACCTAAAGCTGAACTGCTGTGGTGGTATCAATTTTATTTCGCTACTGAACGCGGTCGCATCGGTTATGAAAAAAACAGGAGTGAGTTTGCAAAACTTATCTGGCAGAGCGCTTCGCCGACCTGGAAGTTCGAAGACGCGACCTTTGGTCTGACAGCCGTATCGTTAAACAACCCGGATCATGTAGCAATCGTTATTCACAACTACCGCTGGCGTCTAGGAATTGAAAAAGGTGAGGCTAAATATGATGAGCTGGAAAAGCGACTTACTCAGGCCCCATCCATAACAATACCTGCCATTACAATTGAAGGTGATGCCAATGGTGCTCCTCATCCGGAAGCTTCATCCTATGCTATTAAATTTACGGGCAAATATTCCCACAGGATATTTAAAAACGTTGGTCACAATCCGGCGCAGGAAGCTCCTCGTGATTTTGCCAGTGTTATTGTCGAGGTCGATAGGTTTTAATCTCAAAGCTTTAACGATTGTCTAGCCAATGTAAGAACCCGCTTACTTTCTCTTTTGAAATCAATAATGGATCATTGGCAGGAACAATTAGACTCACGATCATTTTACGTCCGTAAAAATGTTCTGCCTCTTTTACCGAATAGAAATTAATTAAGTATTGACGGTTTAAGCGAAAAAATTGTTTATCATTTACGAGGGTTTGAATTTGTTCCAGCGAACAATTCACAACATACTCCTGACCATCAAAACTCCGGATTATAGTGGATTCAAATTTCATATAGAAAAAGGCAATTTTATTTACCGGCACTGTGAAATATTTATTTTGCTTAAAAACCAGGAAGCTTTTTTTACCGGTGACGGTTGCAATTTCTGTCAGCAAATCATTTATTCTGGAATTACAGTGCTCGTCTTGTGAAGATGAGCCAATTAGTGAATCAATTCCGTTTAACCCAGGCGTCTCCGGGTAATAATTTTCGGTTTCGTGTTTAGCAGTTTGGATTCTCATTTTATATTTTTTCTTTAGCGATTGACTAGTTGTTTAGTCCCTGAAGCCGATAAAATTGCCGGTCATAAGCCTAATTGATTTTTGATGGCCATTTGTCTTTTTATTGTTTGACGCCAAAATAAGTCAAATGAAATGCCATTTCATTAGATGATTACCGGTCAACCAGTTATTGCCTGGAGGGTGAATGAAAACCGCTAAATATCACGGTTTAACCACCATTACCACGAAATAAAGCTGTAACTTAGAGCCAATCCTCCTGGCAAAATGTATTCCTTCGCCATTTAATTTAAGTTTTGCGGCCTTCATAATTGATTGTCAGCGATTGTCCACTCTTTATATTGATGAATTGATTCCAAAGAAATACCCTTCCTGAAACTGGCACTTTAATAGATTGGTAATAGTTGACTAAACTATCTATACAATGAAGAACGGGTTAACAGGATTGGTGATATTTCTGTTAGAAATCCTGGTTGCTTATGGCCAGGACCTCACCAGGTCCGAGGCTGATTCGCTGCGCCTGGCGCAGAACAAGTCCATGCCGGATACTAATCGTTTGGATATACTCTTTCGCCTGGCTGAATTTTATGTCGTTAAAACAGGCGAGAATAAGCAGGGCCTGGATAGTGCGGCAGAATATCTAAAGGAGGCGGAATTAATAAATGCGAGACTTCAATCAGAAGATATTACAGGGTTTCAGACATTAATCGCTTCCATGATTGCAAAGCAAAGAAATCAGGAAAAGCAAGGTAAATGGATGGCCGAAAAGGCAGTGAATATTCTTGGCAACAGCAGCAATAAATACTATTTAGGTAAGGCCTATTTCAACCTGGCTGATTATTATCGTTACACGGACCGTAAAGAACTGGTTGAGAAAATCCGGTTGGTGGAGCTGGCCGTTCTATGTTTTGGCCAGTCGAAGTATATAGAGTCCCATGCCAATAGCGTTAAATTCCTTGCTGATTTATATGAAATAAATGAGCAAAGGTCTAAAGTGCTTGAAAATCTCAACCTTTCCCTGAAATTGTATAAATCAATACATTACCCCAAGCTTAGTGGGGTATATGTTCTGTTTAACAGATATTATTACCTGGGCGGTAATTACAAACTTGCGTTGGACTACTGTTTGATGGCCCTGAAAGATGCCGAAAGCGCAAGGGATTCTACCCTGTTATACTGCCAAATTAACAACTACATGGCGATAACGCTGGTTCATTTAAAGGAAAGGGAACGAGCTACAGGGTATTACAAAACGGCCCTGCAGATTGCCGAAAAATACAGTGACAATACAGCCATCATTTTAGTGACGAATAATATGGTTCGAAACTATATAGAGTTGAAAAAGCCTCAGGAAGCACTGGAATTAATGAAAGGGATTCCCAAGAATCTTCTGGTCGCCACGTCGGACGAGGGATACCTGCTTACCTCTTTGTGTTATGCGAGTATTTATTTTGAATTGAAAGATGTTCAGGAGACAGAGTTCTACTGTAACCAAATATTAGGTCTAATTAAAGTACATATGCCCAGAGCCCAGGTGGTGAACGATTTTTACAATCTTCTCATCCGTTTCTATCTGGAATCGGGACAATATGTATTGGCAAGGATATATCACCAGAAAATAGATTCGTTAAGCAGAAAAATTGGTGATCCGGCTAGAATTAAAGAGAATTACTACCTGGCATTCCGGATTGATTCGGCAACCGGATTTTACCGGACTGCTATAGGTAACCTTTTAAAGTTTCAGCACCTGCACGATTCGCTATATGATGAAACGAGTAACCGGCAAATGCAACAGCTGGAAGTGGAGTACGAAACACAAAAAAATAAAAATGAAATAAAGATAAAGGACCAGGATATCGCCCTTCTTCATCAAAAGAATCAGCTGCAGCAAAATAATTTGGATGGGGCTGCCCTGGTGAGAAATTTTATCATTGCAGGGATAGGGCTATTGCTCGTTATTCTTGCACTGCTTTATCACCAATTCAGACTTAGGCAAAAAAGCAATGACGCGATTTCGGACAAAAATGAACTCCTGCAGCGCCTGGTGGTAGAAAAGGAGTGGTTGCTGAAAGAGATTCACCACCGGGTAAAGAATAATTTTCAAACCGTCATTGGATTGCTGGGTACGCAGTCTGGTTATCTCAAAAATGAGGAAGCGATCAATGCCATCACGAAAAGTCGCCATCGGATACATGCCATGTCGTTGATTCATCAACGGCTTTATCAAACCGAAAACCTTTCTGCGATCAACATCTCTGACTATATTCATGAACTGGTCGATTATTTACGCAGCAGCTTTGATAGAGACAATCAAATCCGGTTCGATCTGCAGGTAGAGAAAATTGAATTGGACCTGGCACATTGTATTCCGATTGGTCTCATACTGAATGAAGCAATTACAAATTCTTTTAAATATGCGGTAGTTACAGACAAGGAGGGGATTATTACTATTTCATTTAAGCAGGTTTCAGAAAATCATCTTTTATTGACCATTAGTGACAATGGAACCGGCTTGCCCGCGGGGTTTAATAAAAATAAAGTGAATTCAATGGGAATTAACCTGATGCGTGGCCTAAGCAACGAAATTGGTGCCAGCTTCACGATGACCTCTAACAAGGGAACGCAGATCGCTGTTAGTTTTGTTTATGAACCACATCTTGCAGTTATGCATCCTTCATTAAGTACCTAGCAAATACATCCGATATGAAAGAAAAAATATTGATTGTTGAAGATCAGTTTGTAGAAGCCGACTATCTCAGAATGATCCTGACACAAGCGGGTTACCAGGTCACCGGAATTGCCCACTCTGTTGTGCAGGCAAGGGAAATGATAAAGCAGGAAAGGCCTGAATTTATTCTTTTGGATATTTTTCTGAAGGGAAAATTGACCGGAATAGATTTGGCAAGGGAATTAACAGATGATAATATTGCCTTTGTCTATTTGTCCGCCAATTCGAATGAGGAAATACTTAATCAGGCAAAAGCGACCCAGCCTTATGGCTTTCTTGTAAAACCATTTCGGGAAAAAGATTTGTTGGTTACGTTGGAAATTGCCCAGTACCGCCATGAGCATAGCCGAGAATCAAAATCCCGGAGAGAGATCGAATTGCTCAGGCAACTGGAGAGGGTAATAACGGATAATACGGCATGGAATCAAAAAGTACTGGAAATCGGAAAGATTCTACAACTGGATATCCCATTTGATTTTCTGTCTGCAGGGTTTGATAGCCCTGAAAATATTGCTTTCAGTGGCGCCAGTTTTTTAAGGATTGGATTTGATGAATATCAGGCGATTGGTTTACATGAACTATTAATGATTACTGGAATTAGAATGGATGAATTATTGGCTATTTATGCTTCTACAGCCAGGAATACAATCCCTGCCTTTTTCAACAATGAGGCATTCGAGAAAATTACCTTGATGCCTTCGCTACCAAAATTATTCGGGGAAACATTTCAAATGAAGTCCCATCTTTCACTTCCGGTACAACTATCAAACGGCGAAACGTTTACTTTTTGCTTTTATAGTCGCCGGGCGGATGCCTACAGCACAGAGCATATTAGCCTGTTTCATCGTTTACAACAGGGCCTGGCGAAGAACATAGAGGAGAGAGCTGGCGCTTATAAAGTCGACAATTTCACGGGACCCTTACAAACTAAAGGCTCACCAGTAGCTAATGACAACAGGAACGACAACGTACGGACATTTGAGGGAATAATCGGGAAAAGCCATCTCTTATTAAATATATTTGATTTAATCGCACAGGTAGCACCATCCGATACGTCGGTACTGATTTTGGGTGAAAGCGGAACGGGTAAAGAAAAAATTGCCGATTGTATTCATAATCTTTCACCAAGAAAAAATAAACCTTTTGTGAAAGTTAATTGTGCGACCCTGCCTGCTAACCTTATCGAATCTGAATTGTTCGGTCATGAAAAAGGTTCTTTCACCGGAGCCATTGAGAAGCGTATTGGCAAATTTGAAAAGGCAGACAAAGGAACAATTTTCCTGGATGAAATAGGTGAGATGTCAGCTGACCTGCAGGTGAAATTGCTGCGGGTATTGCAGGAGAAGTACATTGAAAGGATCGGTTCCCGGGATATTACGAAAGTTGATGTTCGAATTATCGCGGCAACTAACCGCAAACTTGAGAAGGAAGTTGCGGAAGGACGATTCCGGCTTGATTTATATTACCGGCTGAATGTATTTCCGCTGGAGATACCGGCGTTGCGGGAAAGAACTGAAGACATACCCGCACTTGCCAAACACTTTATAAATCACTATAACCTTAAAGCAGGAAAAAAAATTACGAGCTTATCGGAAAAAGTATTAAAGAATATGATGGCGTACAACTGGCCCGGAAATATCAGGGAGCTTGAGAATTTGATTGAACGGGGCGTGCTTCTCGCCAAAGGAACCATTATTGAGGAGATGTCAATACCGGTTGCTTTCAAAACTGGAGTCGACACCAATAATACTGTTACTATTATGAAAACAATACTTGAAAATGAACGGGACTATATCATATCAGTCCTTGCAAAATGTCACGGCAAAATATGGGGCAGCGGAGGCGCAGCGGAAGTATTACATCTTCCTCCTTCCACATTAAAGTCTAAAATGAAAAAGCTGGGTATCAGCAAAGAGTTTATTGAGTAAGCTGATACGATGCTTAAGCTAAAATCTTACTCCCGGTTTGCCCTGATCATTAAGGCAATACTGTTACGATCACTCTCTTATATCTTGTCAATGCCGGACTCCCTTTGTCTGTAACCTTTAAGATAAAATGAATGGTTTGCTCGGTCTGTACAACCGGTGCTGTTACCGGTAGATCATAAAGATTGGGCGAATAAGGCCTGAAACTTACAATACCCTTATAAGTTCCTGCTTCCGGATATTGAAACCATAAATAGCTCATCGAATCACCATCAGGATCTTTGGTACCCGCAGCACTTAAATGAAACTGCTCGCCTGATTTTACCGTCAGGTGGTCGCTGTGCGCCAAGGCAACAACGGGTGGATGATTGCATTCAGCAAAACTTTTAGTAGTCCAGGCAATCCGTGCCGCGAAGTCATTTTGAAATTCCGTTCTCCACCGCCAGATGCTTTCACGATTGCCGGAATAACTTTTCTTGTCTATTGGCGATACGATTGAATCATTGGCATTTGTCCAGATAGCCCTAGTTTCCGGCTCGTCTTTAGGCCAGTTCTCTCTTTTGAACATGCCGGTATTTGAATCCTCAAATTCAGGTAAATAAAATTCATATCGGCCACCCCAGCCGCCAAAGTTGGGATGCTCCGGATCATTGAGACCATTGCTGATAAGGTTTAAAAATGAGGGAGTATCCCCTTCCATTCCGTAGGCTACATCGGGGTACGCGGCTCCTAAAGGACCATGACCCTGCTGTATATTTTTGGCAAGCCATTCACCGGAAATTACTTCCGTATTGGAACCAGGCGTTGGAAATGACATGCCTAGCCAGGTTGCTTTTCCATAATTATATCCCGGCGTTACTATATAAAAAACGGAGGGAAAATTTTTACGGATCCAGGGCCCGGTATCATCCTGGTCTGAAATGGTATACACTCTTATTTTCTTGTATAATTTTTCCGCATCCGCCTCACTCCTGGTCTTTTTAATTTTCCATAGGGCCTGTGCCAGGGTATTAACTCCTCCCCATACAGGGATCCATAAAGGGCGGTCATCATTTTTCTCCAACGTCCTGATAATCCAGTTGGATCCTTCCGAATCTTTTCCTTCCCCAACACCCAGCATGCCATAGAGGGCTAATCCTTTCCTGACCTTTAGTTTTAATTCGTCATAGGATGGATAACCTTTTTCGTGTTTCAATAAATTAGGCTGCACTTTTTTATAGGCATCCAGCACCTGCAGAATACTTTCAGGAGCCACTCTTGTTTTCTGATGAATAGAAGTAGTGGCTATCAGACCTTCTATATCCCATTGGTTCGAATAGGTAAGAAATCGTATTAACGATTGCGTATCATCAGGGTCGGCTTCAATATCCGTAAGAACAAGAAGTCTTGCTTTTTTTACTGTCTGTGCAGCTGTTACAGCGGGAAATGAAAATAGGAACAGCACTGGCAATAATAATAGAGTTTTTACTTTTTTCATATTGATATATTTAAGTGTTCCGCCTGATACGACTTATAATGCGAAGTTTGATTTATTTGAAAAATTTGGGCGCCAGTTCTGTCAAGTATAAACGCCACTCATTCCAGGTATGACTGCCTCCACTCTCACGATAGATGTATTTTAAACCAATTTCATCATAAAGACTCTTTAAGTTGACAACGGTCTTATAAAGAAAATCCTCTTTACCAATACCAATCCAGTAAAGTTTGGGATTAGAAGCCTTTAATGCCTTTAGCTGCTCAACATGCTTTTCTTTATCATAGCCTGCATTGTTGTTATTGCCAAACGAAGAAAATAATCCCATACTCATTACACCAATATATTTAAACATGCCGGGATGGGTATTGGTAATGTTTTGTGTTTGATAACCGCCCATGGAAAAGCCGGTTATTGCCCGATGACTGGCATCCGGAATGACCCGATAGTTTTTTTCAATATAGGGTACCACATCTTCTACAAGACTTTTTTCAAACCGCTGCGAGGCCATCGCTGCGATACCGGGCGAGTCCTTCAAACTGGTGCTGAGAGGCCTGTCGAGCGGAGCGGCTACGGCGTCAGGGTTCCCGTTGGTTATAACAACAATCATCGGCACGGCTTCTTTGGAAGCAATAAGATTATCAATGATATAATTAGCCCTGCCACGACTGATCCATCCATCCTCATCCCCACCACCACCATGCAGTAGATACATTACCGGGTATTTGTCATTTCCTTTTTCATAACCGGGCGGTGTATAGACATACATCCTCCTTTGCGCATTTAGCACCGGCGATAAATACCAGACGGCAGTCACATTTCCATGGGCCACATTTTGTGCTGCGATAATGTCGCTTAACTTACCGGGAATCAACAACCTGTTTTCAACAATGCTTCCGTCCCTCGTTACGGCATTGTTATTCGGATCAAGCATGAATGCGCTATCCAGGATAAAGCGGTATTCATACATATCAGAGGCCAGGGGTCCGATCTTTATTTCAAATAAAGACGAATCTTTTTTTACCATCGGTGTTGGTTTAAACCCGGGTGAGAAAGTGCCGATTACCTGGACGCTTGAAGCACCAGGTGCTTTGATCCTGAATATTACCGAATTGTCCGGTTGTATGTCTGGCGAGACAAGCCTGCCATTATTTTGGGCATCTAAGTAAATTGAGATCATCAACAGGTAGACCGTAATAACAAGCTTGTACATAGCGATAAATTTTTATTTTGAAATAATTACTAATGATTTATTTATTTCGGATGGCGTCTTTCCATCCTTCATACCATCCGTTAACCTGGTTGTCGCCCGAAGGCTGCACTATTTTTTTGTCGTTGTTCAATTGTAACAAATGATCTAAATCTTTATAGATCTTTTGTTGTAAACCTGCCAGATAGGCCGCACCCAGCGCTGATACATCTGTGATACCAATATTGGTAACAGGTTTGTTTAACAGATCTGCCAGGAATTGAACTATAAAATGATTGGCACTGATTCCGCCATCTATAATCAATTCCATCAGGCCGGTTTTCGTATCGGCTTCCATAGCAGCAATTACATCCTTTATCTGGTAAGGGATACTTTCAAGCGCTGCCCTTACAATATGATTTCTGTTTGTATTAAATGTTAAACCGGTGATAGATGCTTTCCTGCTCATTTCCCAGTGTGGGGCGCCCAGGCCACTAAAAGCCGGGACTATATAAACACCGTTATTGTCAACAACGCTTGTCGCCATGGCTTCAGTCATATTGGTATCGGTTATTAAACCCACTTCATTCTTTAACCATTCTATTGTCGCACCGCAGGAAACGATCACACCTTCCAGGGCATACTGCACGTGGTTTTCCGCACTAGAGCAAATTGTTGTTACCATGCCATTGGTGGAATTCAACGGTCTATTGCCAATGTTCATGAGTATGCTACAACCGGTGCCCAGGGTGGCTTTTGCTCTGCCAGGTTCAAAACAGCCTTCGCCGAATGCCGCCGCCTGTGAATCGCCGCTAAGGGCGGTAACGGGTACCGGTGTATTTAACATATCACCCAGTGTTGATTCACCATAACGTGAGGAAGATGATTGTATCTGCGGTAGGCAGATGCCGGTTAATCCGTATGCATCAATCAAATCAGGGTCCCATTGTAATGTATGCAGGTTAAAAAAAAGCGTACGGGACGCGTTGGTATGGTCCGTTGCATATTCTTTTCCATTCGTAAACTTATACAGCAGCCAGGTATCGATAGTGCCAAAAAATGCGTTACCGGTTTGAATTGCTTTTTTTATATCACGGTTATTCTGAAATAGCCAGATGAGTTTGGTAGCCGAAAAGTAGGGGTCAATGACCAGTCCTGTTTTTTGTTGAATAGCCGTTGATAATCCCCTTTGTTTTAAATCGGTGCATATCTGCAGAGAACGTTTACACTGCCATACCACGGCAGGATAAAATGGCTTTCCGGTTTTGTCCCAGATAACAAAGGTTTCACGCTGGTTTGTAATGCCAATGGCAGCCATATGGTTAGTATCAAAACCTTTTTCCCTGAATTGGTGTAAACATTTATTTATGGCAACCAATACATTCTGGTAGATTTCTTCGGGATCCTGCTCCACAAAACCATTTTCAAGGTAATTGGTGCGTAGTGGCTCCGATCCCCTGGCAACGGCCTGTCCTTTTCCATCAAATACCAATGTTTTGGTGGAACTGGTGCCCTGGTCGATAGCCAATATGTATTTTTCGTTTAGCAATTTCCTGGTTTAATAGGCGTTTGGTGCCAGTCAATAAAATTTTATTCTTTTTTTCCCCCTGCCTTGTCAATTATAACGGCCAGCAATATGACGGCACCCTTTACTACCTGCTGCCAGAATGGTGACACGTTCAGCAGCACTAAGCCGTTATTTAATACTCCAATGATAACGGCGCCTATAACGGTACCCCATACCGTGCCTTTTCCTCCGTTGAGTGAGGTACCTCCAATCACGACGGCAGCAATGGCATCCAGCTCATAGCTTGTACCGGCGTTCGGTTGGGCCGAGTCTAAACGGGAAGTAACAATAACGCCGCCGATGGCGGCCAATGCGCCGCCGATACTGTATACTATTAACTTAACCCGGTTGATACGGATACCGGAAAGCCTGGCGGCTGTTTCATTTCCTCCAATAGCATAGATATACCGGCCGAGTTTTGTTTTCTGGGTAATAAAAACAGCGAGCGATACAACTATCGCTGCGATCCAGACCGGTACTGGTATTCCTGCCCAGGAACCGGTACCGATATAGGCAAATCCATCTCCGAGATTGCTTATCGGATGACCGGCAGTGTACAACATCGTAAAACCACGGGCGATGGTAAGCATGGCCAGGGTGGCAACAAATGGAGGCACTTTAAATGATGTAATCACAAGTCCATTAAACAGGCCCAGCAGAGCACCAACAATAACACCGGCTAATATGGCTCCCAGGATAGTAAAGCCAACATACAGATCGGCAGAAGCAAACTGAAGGCCGTTTTTTAATAACCCGGCTGTAATGGCACCACATAGTGCCAACAGGGAACCTACCGACAAGTCAATGCCCGCCGTAAGAACAATTAATGTCATGCCGGTGGCTATGCAGGCGTTGACAGCCACCTGACGCAACACATTCAGCCCATTCGCTGTCGTAAAAAATTTATCAGTTAATAAAGCAAGCGCTATACACAGTATTAAAAGCGCGAATACAGATTGAAACCGCCTGAGGTTGTTTGTATAGGTTGCAACAGTACCCGTCATTCTATAAATTAATTTTTGTGTATCGCATATTTTAAAATTTCAGATTCGCTGGCATTTTCAATCGGTATATTGGCTGTTAATTCTCCTTCACACATTACCAACACCCGGTCGGATACAGCGAGTATCTCTGGCAATTCAGATGATACGATGATAATGCCCATTCCTTCCTCTGACAGGGATTTCATCAACTTATAAATTTCTGCCTTGGCGTTGATATCCACACCACGGGTCGGCTCATCCAGCAACAATACTTTTGGATTCGTGGCCAGCCATTTCGCCAACACAATTTTCTGCTGGTTTCCCCCGCTCAGGGTTTTAGCTGCGTTGTTACCGGAAGAGGTTTTAATAGCAAGCTTGTTGATATAGTGGCGGGTTAGTTCTTTTTCCCTCTGACCGCTTAACAGGAACCCCCATTGTTGCAGTTTATTCAGAACGGTAATACTTATGTTTGACTGGATAGTCTGATTTAATATCAGGCCCTGCAATTTTCTGTCTTCGGGTACTAAAGCGATTCCGGCTTTGATGGCGTGAAAAGGGGATTGAATTTGGTGACTGATTCCATTTACTGAAATTTCTCCGGAAGAAGTCCCGGGATGAAGGCCGAAAATTGTTTCCATAAGTTCTGTTCTTCCGGCTCCCATGAGACCATATAAACCAAGAATTTCGCCTTTATGAAGGGTAAAAGAAATAGTATTCAGAATATTCCTTTCTCTTAAAAGAGGATGCCGCAGGATGATATTGTTAACTGCCAGCAGTTCCATCCTGTCATTTATTGTGTTTCCCGTTTTTTCAATTTTTAATTTTCGTCCCGTCATCATCTGAATCAGATCATCTGCAGTGACATTTTTCATATCCCCGGAATCAATGGTAGTTCCGTCTCTCATAACAACATACCGGTCAGCAATGGTAAATAGTTCCTTTAGCTTGTGTGATATATAAACAATTGTTTTGCCTTCCGTTTTTAGCTGGCCGATAATCGTAAACAGGTTTTCCACTTCCTTGTCGCTGATAGCGGACGTGGGTTCGTCCATAATAATCACGGAAGCGTTGGTATACAGGGCCCTTGCAATTTCAATTAATTGTTGCTGACCAACTTTTAGCGTTTCTATTTTAGTGTCAGGGGTAACGTTTAGATTTAGGCGGGAAAGTAATTGTTTAGTTTTCTTATTCATCTGCCTTTCATCGAGAGCCCCGAATGCATTGGTAATTTCCCTGCCCAAAAAAATATTTTCAGCAACAGATAAATAAGGCACCAGGTTCAGCTCCTGGTGGATGATCGCTATACCCGTTTGTTCTGCCTCTTTTGTATTTGAAAATTGAACCCGTTGATTGTTAAACGTTATTTCTCCTTCATATTGCGTATGTACGCCGGAAAAAATTTTCATTAAGGTGGATTTGCCGGCACCGTTTTCACCGATGATGGCGTTTACTTTACCGGGATATAATTCCAGGTTGATATTGGCCAATGCGACAACGCCGGAAAATCTTTTCGATATGTTTTTTGCCGCCAGCATGGTTTATGGCAAAATTTTGATCCGTACAGGAATTAATTCCATTTTACTCAATTTAATATGCTCTTTATTCATTTCAACCGCGGCGGTTACCGCCACCCTGTTTCCCCGGCTTACCAGTTTTTTAAATGCGGGTATTACGATGGTGCGTACATTTTTATTTAACTCTTCCGAAATGGCATTAAGGTCTGCCGTGTTGGAAAAATCCTTTATGTCTACCAGGGAGGACGCATCCCGTATCGCATTGCCATAGATGTATTCGGTGGCAAGAAAAACTGTCATGATTGAATCCGCATTATTTACGTGAAGTATAATGTCGTTTTCGTTTATGTCGGCTACCGTTCCGGTCACCCTTACCAGGCTGTACCGGTTGTTGCCGATGTCCGTGGCGTTTGAATATTTTGCAAATGCATCGGCAGGATTCGATTCTATGGAATGAATAAGAGAGGTAAGTTCAATAGCGCTATCCAGCTTAACAGGCAGTCGTTCATCCCAAAGTTTTTTAGAGAAGGCTACGGCGTCAAATTTTTCATTTACCTTGTTATTTACCTCGCTCAATTTTTTAAAGTAAATAGATTTCGAACCCACCAGGGCGAGAACGAGCAGAATCAAAATATAGGTAAGCCATTTTTTCATTGCGAAAATTATTTTTTGCCATAAGCAATGTAATCGGCTACATTATCAGCAGTTACCAATTCAACGGCGACCGGAATTTTTTTTGGAAACCCTCTTTTCCCTTTTATATAGTCATCGGCAAACTGCGCGGCTGTTTCAGCCATCACCTTGGGAAACTGCATGCCGGTTGCCGCCACTTTGTTTTCACTGATTGATGTGATCACATCCTCTGCGCCATCAAATCCAAATACTTTTACAGTAGCTGCTTTACCCGCTGAAACCAATGCCTGGTAGGCACCCATGGCCATGGCATCATTGCCACAAAAGACGGCATCTATATCCGTATGTGCCTGTAAAATTGATTCCATTACCTCCATGGCCTTGTTCCTGTCAAAATCCGCGCTTTGCTGGGACAGCATTTTTAATTTCGGGTAATTATCGGTAACACTGTGAAATCCTTTTGAGCGGGCCCAGGTGTTATTATCTCCTACCAGTCCCAGTAGCTCAACATAGTTTCCCTTTTTATTCAGCTGTTGGGTAAAATATTTTCCAACAGCAACAGCACCGGAATAACTGTCGGAAAGTATTTGAGAAGTTGCCGCATCCGGAGAATTAATTTCCCGGTCCATACAAAATACCGGCACACCAGCCTGCTTGGCTTTCAAAACATTAGCGACAGAGCCATTCGCGTCTGTGGGATTGAAAAGAATAGCGCTGAATCCGGAAACGATTATATTTTCAAAGTGATCACTTTCCAGGGCAGTATTATTTTGTGAATCGAAAATTTTTGCTTCATAGCCTAACACCCTGGCTTTGGCAGCCGCCGTTTCCGCCAGGAAAACAAACCAGGGGTTGTTCAGTGTTGAAACGACTACCGCAATTTTCTTTGGTGCTGTTTCCTTGCCTGGATTTTTGCATTGCGCAAAAACCAATACTAATAACAGGGGGAACAGTTGCCATCGTCTTTTCATGCTCGGTTATTTAATAAAGAGAATACTATATCAGTAATCCCGGCTTCGCTTATTCCATAATGATTGAATATCTCCTGTTGCGAACCGGTAACCGTATATTCGTCCGGAATACCGATTATCTTAAAAGGTTTGCGAAAATTGTTCTGCAATAACCAGGATGCACAGGCCTCTCCCAGGCCTCCACATACGCTATGTTCTTCTACTGTTACAATGGCTTTACAGGATATCGCCAGCTCAGCCAGCAACAAAGTATCCAGCGGTTTAATAGTGTGCATGCTCACAACAGTTGCTGAAATATTTTTTTCTTCCAGATTTATTGCTACCTGCAAGGCGGGGTAAACCGTCTCCCCGGTTGCAACAATAGCCACATCAGTTCCTTTTTTAATTATACGCCCTTTTCCAAATGAAAAAATATCCTCGTTTACTTCCTTTAACGGCGGCATCGGTTTTTTCCCAAAACGCAGATAGATGGGCTGATTGATTTCCGAAGCCAGTTCAATAGCCCGTTCAGTTTCAAAGTTGTCGGCTGGCGCCACAATCATTATATTATTGATTGCCCGTAACGCGGCAAAATCATGCAGACTGTGGTGGGTACTGCCTAGCGGACCATAACTTACACCGGCACTAATTCCAATTACTTTAACGGGATTATCGCTGTAGGCTACATCATTCTTTATTTGCTCGAGCGCCCTCGCCGTCAAAAAGCAGGCGGGGGAAACAGCATAGACTTTCTTTCCACAGGAAGCAAGACCGGCGGCAACGCCAACCAGGTTTTGTTCCGCTATTCCAACCTCCACGATCTGCCCGGGAAATTTTTTTCCATAAGGAACTAACTTACCGGAGCCACGGCTATCACTGGTTACTGCAATAATATTCCTGTCTGTCTGGGCCAGCCGCTGTAGCGTGTCCGAAAAAATTTCGAGATTAGCCTTGTACGAATTGGTATTTACCGGTTCCGCCATTTTTTATAAACCTGTTAATGCATTATCTAATTCCTGAATAGCAAGATCATATTGTTCTTTATCAGGAACCCCATGATGCCATTTAATTTCGTTTTCCATATAACTGATACCCTTTCCTTTGACCGTATGGGCAATTATAACGGACGGTTTTCCTTTTATAAAAGGCAATTCAGTAAAAATATTTTCCAGTTCACCGATATCATTGCCGTTTACTTCTTTAACCGCCCAGCCAAAACTTTCAAATTTTTTATCGAGGGGATCGGTATTCATAACATCCGCGGTAGAGGCAGTAATCTGTAAATTGTTTTTATCAACAATAACACAAAGATTATCCAGTTGATACTGCGCTGCACACAGTATTGCTTCCCAGTTAGAACCTTCCGGTAGTTCACCATCTCCCAATAGCGTGAATACCCGGAAACTTTTCTCATCCATTTTAGCAGCCAGTGCCGTTCCCACTGCTATCGGTAAACCATGACCCAGTGCCCCGGTATTATGCTCAACTCCCTTAACTTTCCGGGTCGGATGCCCGATGTAGTGTGATTTGTATTGACAAAGGGTAGCCAGGTCCTCTTCGGGAAAAAAACCTTTGTCCGCCAACACCACAAACAGGGCTTCCACACAATGCCCCTTGCTTTGTATGTACCGGTCCCTATCCGGGGAAGAGAAGTTTTCCGGTGATACATTGAGCACACGATTGTAAAGAACATTTAGGATGTCGGTACTGGACAAACTGCCGCCAGTATGGCCCGCCTTGGCGCCCACTATATATTTCAGAATCTTTTTTCTGTAAATAATCGATCTAATTTTTAGTTCTTTAGTTGTCATGCCAAAACCGGTTAATTAAATGACCGGACCTCCCAGCCCAGGTAGTTTTCAAACGCCTCTTTTAAGATGCCTGCCGTTTTACTGGCATTCATTACCACATGGTGCTCGAAACCGTTGCGGCATATATAATTCATCAGGCCTTGTAAATTATTGATCTGTGCGACCGCCCGGTTTCCAAATGTGTTCAATACGTCATTCGTTAACTCTCCTTCGCCTAGATATGCTTTGATGATGCCTCTGCAATCATCGGTGCTGATACGTCCGTAGGTGAGCGGTGAAGCCGGGGTACGCCCGTCCAAAGCGCCATACGTATTTTCAGTTCCTACCGAAGTGCCGATAATAGGCGCTGTGCTGATCGTTATATCTGGTAAAAAGGATTTAGCCCAGTTGCCGCAATGGAACAACACACATTTATTGTCATCATCAGCGTAGTTATTATTCCAATCGACCAATGCACTGGGTGTTCCCGAGGCTAATTGCATGGCATACATACTCAACGTACCGGTAACATCCACTTCGCAGGCGCTGGGCAACATATTTTCGCTCATCATGCTCATGCTGGTGCACACATTGCAGCCATAATTTTTTTGTAATGATGTCCAGCATTGAATAGCGGTAGCATCGAGGCAATTTTCTTCCATAAAATCAGCCAGGACGACATCTAGTTTTGCGATCTGGATCAGCTTTTCATCCGGTGTGTTTCCAGTGGAGGCATAGTGGTGAATTTTTTCCAGCTTTTCTTTTACCGATCTGTCGTCTTTCGTAAGTTTATTGGCATTACCTAAAATTTCTGAAAGATCTACCGTCAATACCGAAATGCCATGGCGCTGTAAAATCTTTTCACTGTACCGGACGGTATTAAAACCACCGGGCCTTGCACCGACCGCACCAATACGGACCTTACGGGTGCCTTTGACCACACGGCATACCGCCATAAAATTGGTTAGGTCATTAATAAATGATTCATCAGTTGGGGTAACCACGTGCCGGGTAGTCAGTGAAAATTTTATTCCAAACTGGTAAAGATTATTGCAAACGGAAATCTTCCCGCACCAGGCATCCCGTCTGTTTATGACATCCATTTTACCAAGCTGATCGGGATAGGCCTGGATCAAAACCGGGACATTCAGTCCTGATAATTTAATAGTTTCGGCTACCCCTTTTTCATCACCGAAGTTTGGCAATACCACGAGGATGCCGTCTATTTCGTCTGCATGTTTTTTAAACAGGGCAGCGCATTTTTGCGCTTCGGCAAATATTTCTACCCCACCTAGTTTTGATTCAGATTCCTGTAGCAGAATGGGTGTGATGCCCAGTGTCTTAAACAGCGTCAGAATTTCTGTTCTCGCTGCTGCCACCAGTTTATCCGGAAAGAAATCACGGTTGCCAATGATAATTCCGATAGTTGATTGTTTATTTTTTTCCATTTTTATCAGCTTGCAATGATTACTTCAATTTCATTATCCTGGAAAACCTTCTTGTGCTTGTCTTCAATCCCCGTGTCGGTGATAATAAAATCGATCAATGACAGCGCTCCCAGGCTGGCAAAAGCAGCTTTCCCGATTTTAGTAGAATCGGCTAGCAGGTAGGTTGTTTCGGCTGCGTCGATCATGGCCTTCTTTACAACAATATCACTGATGCTCGGATAAGTAAGACCCGCTTTCAGCGAAATACCCGCCGTTGCGAGAAACAATTTTTGAACATTCAAACCTTTAAAAAAATCAGCCGCTTTTTGGCCGGTAAGAGACAGAGTAGGGGGTTTAAATTCTCCCCCCGTAACAATTACTTCAATACCCGGCTCTGCACCAAGCATCAGGGCGATATTCAGGGCATTGGTTATAATCGTCAGGTTTTTTAGGCCCCTGAGTTTTTTCGCCAGTTCGGTAGTGGTGGAACCGGAATCCAGGATAATCGTATCACCGCTTTCGATAAACTCCAGGCATTTATTGGCTATAGCCTCTTTTTTGTCCAGGTTTTCCTGGTGCGTTAATGAGAAGGTTTGAACCTGGTCTTTTATATTCTTCAGATAGGCACCGCCATGTTCACGGATGATCAAGCCATCTTTTTCCAGTTTTTCCAGATCCTGACGGACGGTGACTTCGGTCACTTTAAAAAGTTTGGCAAGATCGAAAACCTTGGCCGATCCATCTTCCTGAAGGAGTTCCAGGATTTTATCACGTCGTTGATTTGCAAGCATCAGCCTAATTTATCAGCAAGAATACGAAGCTAAAAGCAAATAAACAAAAAAAATCGTAAATAAACGAAATAGCTGTATCCATATATCTATTTCGTTTACCTTCTATTCTGATGGTATTTGGAAATAAACCCCTGAAACACTCGCAGTTATGCTAAAGCAAAAAATTTATCTAGCCGGGTTTATACAGCTGGAGATCATTTAATCCATTGGAGATTTTCGCATTGTCTATCACGATTCCTTTAGAATAGGCGTCGTTGCTTAATTTAATGGCATCTTTTTCAAGTTCCTTTATGTTAATTGCCCTTGATCTTTTCTCGATCGGTGGATTCAGCTTTTCCGATCGTTCAAATTCTCCCATTTTTTCCAGGATGTCGTTTGGCAGCGAAGCTTCCGTTTTATAAATTAACTCAATAAACTGCTGGGCAAAAAAACTATCTATCTGGATTCTTCTTTTTGTGAGATGGGCAAATTTCCCGAGTACCCGGCAGATGTTTTCCCTTTCTTCGGGGGTTAATTGCTGCACAAACTCATAATCTTCAATTTTTTTAAGACTTAAGATAATCTGCTCCAGGGAGTCCACCGATATCAGGTAAACATTGTAATCACCCAGGTTGTAAACAAAGCTGTTTAAGTTTTCCAGTGTGTTGGAAGGGATCACAAAAAAGATATCCGGTTTAACATTGTCCTGTCTTGCATACTTCTTCGCTTTTTCAGCCTGATCTTTTAGATAAGAGGGAAAATTAGCCTGGTCCTCGGCACCGGGACTCTTTGCATCAAAAATTACAAACTCATCGCAGATTTTTACGGTATTGTCAGGATCTCCTTTGAAGGGTATACTGTCGAGATATTCAATGGTGTGTTTATTACAAATGTTTTTGATTACACTTTTTACAGTCGACTGATGTCTCGCCCAGGTTTCCTTTAAACTCAACAGCCGCTCTATCTCTAATTGGTTTCTCTCTTCAACTTCTTTAGTTCTGTCGAGTTGAATTTGTTCCCTTACCGAACTGAGGGTGCGCATCTCTTTTTCATAGTGAATCCTACGGTTATTTTCTTCTGCTAATAATTGAGTATTCTGTTGTTTGCTTTTTTGATATTCTTCCTGTAAACCCAGCCATTTCTCTTTTAAACCGGCAAGCTCCAGCGCCAGTTCGTTTTTTCTGACGGAAAGACGGGAGATAGTTTCTGCCTGGCTTGTGTTGTTGAAACTGGAAGTTGTATACTGTTCCCGGAGATGTTCATAATTCGATAAGGATCTTTGTAAATCAACAGAAGCATCAGTAAGTTGCTCCCGGATTCTTTTCCATCCAAAAATTCGTTGCCAGAAATTAATGGTTTTTATCTGGTCAAGCAGCCTTTTTAAATTATCTACATTATTATCCATAAGGTGGGGTTTGAATTGAGGATAAAGTTACTTGATTGTGGATTCAGGCACATGGAGTAAAAGGCCGGATCTCACAGTTCATTTCCACAGGTTAAAATAAACTTGAAATATTTGCATCTTGGTTTCAATAAGTTTGGATTATTTCTTGAACTTGGGATCCGAAACACAACCGACAAACAGATAAATAATAGTGAAATGTTAATCAGGTAAGTCAGCCTCTAAGTAGTTACACCTATTTGTGGATAATTAAATAAATATTAAATTTAGTTAGGCAATTTCATCGTTTGTCCATCTCCGTTACTTCCTGTGAATTTCTGCACTTTTATGAAACTTCAGGACAAGGCCCTCGATTAGTATTTTACAAGAGCGACGATTTCCCGTACTGCCCATTTCATGAACCAATAAACCTATTCTATGTTCCTGCTGCAAATCTCCAGTATTAGTACTCCCTATTTTTTTTCTGCCAATAGCATTAAACTGCTGGCTGGTGACTCCGTTATTAAAGTGGATGTCTGCAGAGGCGCCCAGTATGCTCCTGGTCTTTTTAAAAGGACAACGGCAGAGAAAAGAGGTTATTTTATCCTGGCCCCATTCGACAAAATATAATTTTATGAAATTCAAATATATTATCCTGCACAAAACGACCTCTGCCAAAGCGGTAAATAAAAGTGTGACGAGAGGAGGAACAACGACCAGATCAATATCCAGACCTGAAGTTAAAATAAGTATGGATTTTGAGGAGTTGGACCGGAGTAAATTACAAAAAATAGCAGCAAAAAAGGAAACGATCGGAATAGCACCTGCCATGCCGGTTACTTTGATTCGACCGAGAAAATCTGCCGGATCCGCCGCAAAAGATACACAGGTCGCATGGGGAATAAAGGCTGTAAAAGCTGACGAATCGTCTTTTACGGGAAAGGGTGTTGTCGTTGCCGTTTTGGATACCGGTATCGATGCTACACATGACGCCTTTAGCACAGTTAAGATAACACAAGAGGATTTTACCGGAGAAGGAAATGGTGATAAAAACGGGCATGGCAGTCATTGCGCGGGTACTATTCTAGGCGCTGACGTTAAGGGACAGAGAATTGGTATTGCGAGAGGCGTTAACAATCTTATTGTTGGAAAGGTGCTGGGAGAGAAGGGTGGTGGTTCAAGCGAGATGATCATCAATGCAATGCAATGGGCTATTAGGAATGGAGCCAATATTATCTCCATGTCGCTGGGAATTGACTTTCCCGGATACGTCAAAATCCTGGTAGAGGATGGTATGCCACAGGAACTCGCCGCGTCTAAAGCCCTGGAAGGGTATCGTGCAAACCTTTTATTATTTCAAAGTTTTATAACTTTTGTATCAACTCAATCAAACAATCAGTTTTCTCAACCGGTGACTGTGATTGCCGCTGCCGGTAATGAAAGCCGTTTAGATGAAAATGAAGATTTCGAGATTGGAGTGAGCCCGCCCGCCATAGCAGAAGGTATAGTGTCTGTTGCAGCGCTGGGGCAAAAGGATAATGGATTGGCAGTGGCACCCTTTTCAAACGCTGGAGCCGTCCTTTCAGGCCCTGGAGTTGACATCGTTTCCGTGAAAGCTAATTCGAAGAGTGGCCTTGTCTCCTTCAGTGGAACCAGTATGGCTACGCCACATGTCGCCGGAGTAACGGCATTATGGATGGAAAAATTAATGAGTACAAAAGCTAGTGTTTCCCGGAAGTTAATAAGCTCACTCCAGGCCTCTTGCGATACATCTGCGCTTACAGATCAGAAGCCATATTTGTACGGATGGGGATTGGTACAGGCACCATTAAAATAATATGCCGGCATGAAAAAGATTATAATTCTAGTGGCTGTTTGCGTCATTTTGGCGATAAAGGTTTCGGCAACCAACCTGAGGGGACAAGTGGTAAGATATGATCCATATAACAGAAATTATTTTCCCCTCGGAAATTTACGGGTTGATTTATGGGTATGGAATGGCAGTCAGTGGGTTGATGCAAGTTATGCCGTGACCGGAGCCGATGGGTTTTATTTTTTTTACAACGTCGCGCCGGGGACTATTTTTAAAATACAGGTGTTTGGAAATTTTTTCCCTCCCCAGCCGCTTACTGTACAATATGTGAACCCACCGTATTTCCAGGATATCGCCTGGATTGTAAATTGAACTGCTTATGAATCTTGCCGAAATCATAGAAATCGTAAGAGGAAGTATACAGGAAGGAAATTGCATTCTTTTCCTTGGCCCACTATTTGGCAAAAATAGGGCGGGAACAAAAATCTCTGAGCAAGCGTCGGACTTCTTCAAAAGTCAGCTCATAAATCTTGATACTGAATTCCAAAACCTTTTTATACCTGTTGAAAAGAAAGCAACACAAACTATTGCCAGTAAAGTAAGGGCATTTTATAAAACGGTTATACCCGGGCAGACTTATACTGATGTCGCCGGCATCAATTTTCCTTTAATAATCAGTTTTACGCAGGATGATTTTCTGGCTAAAGAATTTGCTGCGAAACATTACGAGAGTTTTTTTTCTTATTATTCGAGAAAGGGTGTAACAAAAAGAACGAGTGGTTCAGATCTGGAACGGCAGGTACCAGAAGCTGAAAAGCCAAAGCCGGGAGAACACATTCTATATAACCTGTTTGGTTGGTTTGAAGATTCTAATTCAATCATCTCCAGCTACGATGCTTTCTATGATTTTCTTTTTTCAATTCTCGGTAGCAGTAACTTTCTTCCCGACTATATCAGAGCTAAAATTGGGAATGCCGGCCTTTTGTTATTTCTGGGATTCGATTTAAAAAAATGGTATGTGCCGCTCCTGGTGGCCAAAATCCTGAGTATTTCTAAGTCTGGTACTGACGCACCTGTTACGGTCGCCAGTATCAATGACTCCGATACCAGTAATGAAGCTTATATGGACTGGTTGAGAAGATACCCCTTGCAATTTGAACAGGTAGACGACTCCGAAGAATTCCTGAAAGAATTATATGACGAGACTATTGCCCGAAAGGCCGGTTCTTTGAAAAATAAAAAGGATGGAGAAGCGGAAATTTCACTAACAGCAGGCATTCCGGCGGAACAAAAGCAGGAGTGGCGGGATGCAATTCCAGCGAATGACCCCGAGAAAATCGTGCTGGTGTTTGATCGTATTATCGCTTATGCTAGGATGACCAAAAGGCCTGCTCTGGAAGATGAATTTACTTCATTAAAAAGGGAGTTGAACCAGGCAATATTAAATTTCAATCAGGGCATACTTTCCGAAGACGATTTTAGAACCAGAGTTAATCAGATAGTTCGGCGGGCTCTTCATTTTCTTCATTAAAATAATGCTTAGTTAACATGCAGTTTAGGTATCCTGGTCCGAAACCATTTGCCGCAGACGAAGAGTCACTATTCTTCGGAAGAACGGAGGAAATTGATAAGCTTAAGAAGATTATTGAGTTAAACCGGCTAACTATTCTCTTTGGCAGATCAGGATTTGGTAAGTCTTCTTTGATACAGGCTGGCGTTATTCCCTATTTCAAAAGTAGTAGCGTTAACTATAAAATAATTGAAATTCGGTTTACCAGTCAGCTATATGACGAAAAGGGAATAAAACCACTTCGTCTCCAATTAACGGAGGAGCTCAATAAAATAATTGGGGCTAAAGAAATTTTTTTCGGATTTCTTAATGAAAAGCCGCAACACGCCAGCCTGTGGCAATTGCTCAAAACAATTCAGTGGCATGCCAGAAACGAATCTTACCGGGGCATATTCTTTATACTGGACCAATTCGAAGAAGTTTTTAATTACTCACACGAGCAATACAATAGCCTCGCGAAAGAACTGGCAGAACTGGTATACAACCGTATCCCTAACTCCTTCCAGGAAAAATTACTGAACGCGATGAATGATGAATTCGCGGCCCGTTACCAGCAGGAAATTGAATTTATCAATTCGGAAATCCCCGTTTCTTACCTGATCGGAATACGGTCAGATCGCCTATATTTTCTGGATGAATTGGGAGAAGTTATACCGGTAATATTTAATAACCGCTTCCGCTTGAGACAACTAAAGATGCTCCAACTAAAAGAAATAATTCAGGAGCCGGCTTTGCGAAAAGGCGATTTTGAATCCCCCCGGTTTATATATTCCGAAAAATGTATTCAAAAGATAGGGGATTTTTTTTCTGAAAAAGATAGCAGTAATCCGGCTATTGAAGCCTTTGAACTTCAGATAATATGCAAGCATATCGAAGAAACGGTGATACGAAAGTATGGTCCCAAGGATAGATCCGAGCCTATCCAGATTGACGAGGATATTTTACCAGAAAATATGGGAGATATCATACGCAATTACTATGCTGACCTGCTTTTTGGTCATGATAAGAATCGGATAGCCAGTTTTACTCCGTATGAACGACTGGTTACCCGTTACCTGGTTGAAAAAAAATTAATTGACCGCAAAACAAATAACCGCGTATGTCTGGATCAGACTTCCATTACTCCTCTGGGTGTTAATGAAGATTTGCTTAATAAATTAATTCAGGCAAAGATTATCCGTAGAGAATTAAACACTGTCAGTGGTAAGAGCTACGAGTTGAGTCATGACACGCTGGTGCAGCCTATCCTCAATGCCTCCATTTCTGGTAAACTGGAGGATCTGGATTCAGTTATTAAAGATTACTACCTGAATTTATGCGCCCGGCAGGGAGGACATTATCTTTTCAGTGGATGGCGCGCCCTGGAAAAAAAATTTATCGATGACCAGGGCAATACTCCTGATTTGTTTATGAAAGATTTTGACTGGTCCACACGAGATGCAAAACGGGTTGACGCATTACAGAAAGCAGGTGTTATCAACGTAATGTCAGCCGAACAGGATTATAAAACTTTTAGTTTAAATGAGGTATTCAGGGATACTATCAGTGGTCATATTAGGAGATATGATTTCAATCTGGCAAGCGGTATCAAAACGGCACTGATTATCATAGGGTCTGCCTTTATATTATCACTGATACTGGGTTATTTTCTCCTTGATTATTCAATGAAAGAAACCTACCAGAGAATTGGCTCTGATATTGAAGTTAAAAACAGTCTGGATAAAAAAGATAGTGCAGAGAGAAATATGCAGGTATTGAATATCATCTATTCAAAGCTTGCAAATGACACGGAGCGGGTAAAAAAAATAACACCAAAGTTTATTTCCCAATTTCACAGTTTATACGATTATGCCCACAAATATAACTATAGGGATCAATCATTGATTGACTACAGCATTTCGCTCGATAATAATTCCTGTCTAGCTCTTTTTTCGGATGCTAAACCTGGTCAATTGGCCGGCAACTCGCAAATAATTAATGCTCTTCGAAAAACGGCGGTGCTAATCAATACGACAGATGCAATCAAAAGTTGGGACAGTGTAAGCTTTGCAGGATTTATTCCCAACAGCAATGTTTCTTATTATATCAAGGATGACAAACTCTATCTACCACCGGATAAAAAACCAATCATTTTTACCAAGACACTTCGCTTAGTAAAATTTATTGATTTTAAGCCGAAAGCTTTAATTAACGGGCGATTGATTTTTGCAAAAATTAAATTCTACAATGTTATTGTCCCTTATGTCAGTGCCAGCACCGGTTTACAAGAAGGCTATTATTTAATCAACACCCAATCAGGCAGGGTAATCCCGCTATCCAGCAACCTGTCTGACTATCTGTTCGTATTGCGTGACGGATCGGGGTTCCTCCGCATCAACGAACAATTACAGCTGGTGGAAAGACTGGATTCAGAGGGTAGGACAAAGTATGAATTTCCAAAGGATTTCCTTTTAAAAAATGGAATAGTAAACCCTGATGGAGAGCGTGTTTTCCTGGACGGTCTTGCCGTTCAGCCAGCATCATTAAACAGCATCCAGATACAACAGAATACCGGTATCCATTTTTATGATTTCAACGGCAAGCGAATAGGAAGTTTCGTCCATACATTTTCTCGTGAAGGACCTTCGCAGCCTTTCCTCTATGGAGGCAGCGTTCAATACCAATATGATCACTTCGGACGGTTCCAGATTCTTACTCCCGATAGCCTTTTCCTGTTTAATTCCAATTATAAATGCATAGACAGTTTTTCTATCTGCGTAGGCTGTTCGCCTTTTCTCGACTCGTCCAGGCAAAATTTACTTCTGTCTGCAAAGGATAGCCTTATTCTCATCAACACCCAAACTCACAAGCGGAAATCCGTTCCAAGAGCCAACCAGTCATCAGCTTATTTTTCAGGAGACGGCCGGTATATCTACTCCTTTTCAGTTTCAGGTACTTCCGCTGAAGCAACACTGACAATATTTAACAAGAATCTCAAGGCCATTTCTGAGATAAGAGATTTTATCGGTCAGCCTGGCCAGTTAGAAAATAAAGTAATATTTTTCAGGTCCCGTCAAAACAATTACCTCATGTGGGTAAATCCCGCGACGGATTTTAACGGGCTGAATAATACCGATGCCGCGCAAATCTCATCATGGATCGGGAAAAAAATGAATGAAAATAAATTGGAGATTTCAGGTGATATCTATGAACGTTATCATTTACCAGAAAATAAATGGGATCAGTTAAAATTATTTTTTAAGAAATGAACCCGCTAGAAACTATCAAAAACAAAGCATCGGAGCTCGGACTGTTGCAGTTAATTACTGAGATTTGTACAGTCCTACCCTCTAATAACGACTTTCGCAATCTGCTGGGAAATATGCGTTTGACAGAATATTTATTACATAGCGGAGTCAGCGATGAAAGTGATTACCGGAAACAAATGGCGAAGGCAAGGCTTTCCTGCTTTTTTTTCCTGGAAAGCCTGAATCAGTCTGAAATAAATGCCATTCACAGCATTATTTCCGGCCCTCCGTTGCCAACATTGACAACCAAAAAGGCGAAAGCTATATTTTTTACGGCCGCCAACCCTCCGGACACAGACCCGATCCAGATCGGTTATGAATACGATAAAATATCACAGGCCCTTAAGGTTAGTCAGAATAAATTACAGTGGAGTCTATTACCGCCTCTTATGGCCGGAACTATAAACAACCTTACTAACGTTTTAATGGCGGATAATCCCACTATTGTTCATTTTGCAGGACATGGAATTCAGACTGGAATTTATCTGGCTACTGATGATAACAAAAGAAAATTAATAAAAACATCAGTACTCACGCAGGTATTTGCAAGTTTTAAAACGGAATGTATTTTTTTGAACTGCTGCTGTTCGTCCGAATTAGGTGAGGCACTATCATCCAGCTATGCGATTGGTATGAACAGTGATGTCGCGGATAAGTCTTCCGTAATTTTTTCTTCCGCATTTTACGGATTGCTTACGAATGCCGATTCACCCGATTATGAAAAGGCGTTTGTACTGAGCAGGGCAATACTTGCCAGTAATTCCCCAAAGCAGGCCCAGATACCTGAAATATGGAAAGCGGGCAATAAATTGAATTTGTAAACACGTTGAAAGCCTAATAGCATTCAACCTCCGATATCGCCACCGCTTTTTTTTCATGCTTAAAATTTATCCGGACCCGGCTGGCAGTAACCTTTTCAAAAACCAGCGTGTTTACCGTATTGCCGGCTGGTTTTACCGGTTTATATTCTTTTATTTTCACCGGTAGCCACCGATCCCCGTTTTGATATTCTACCGTGAAATCATCGGGAGGAGAGTAGGTCTGGCCATCGGCAACTGGATAAATTTTCACCGTAGAGACCTCACGGGCCTGTCCGAAATCCAGCGCAAACCAATCCGTAGCCGATGTTGAGCCGAGCGTCGTCCAGCGGTTCGTAATCTCCGGAAAATACCAGATCCGCCCGTCAACGGCCTGGTAAAGGGAGGAATCGGGTTCTGTATTGACCGATGCGGACGGAACCGGGTATCCTTTATGCGCAATATTCAGGGCATAGTCAGCCGGTAGTTTTGTAGCATGGGTCGTGATGGGTGCCCCGACCACTACTTCATACCGGTCTTCCTGCCGCACCAGGCTGGCTTTTTTCCCATCGACCAGCACAGTTACGCCCTTTCCCACCTGATACCGGCTGCCATCCCGGTCATATATCACCGTTAGCTTATGGCCGTGGTAGCTCACATCATCCAGGCAAAAATACCGGATGGAACTATCCACCAGGGGATGAACTACCAGCGTGTTTCCTTCGGAGGGGCGGATACCGCAGAGGCCGGTAATAATAAGGTTATTGAACGTGGAATGATTGTAGTGGTTGCTCCAGTAAAAATAAACAATGGGACCACCGGTATTGGGATTGTAATTTTCAACGAGATCTATTTTACCACCGGGAAGAAAATGCTGTTGGGCAAACAGCCGTAATATCTTTACATAGTCCGATGCCGTTACGATATCCTGCCTGTAATTATTAAGCAGGTTGGCCATACCGGTTATTACCTGGCTTGTCTGGTAAGGCCAGCTCGGACCATTCCATTGACTGCTGGGTTGGCCAAAATTATAAACGAATTGCTTAAAGTAATATTGATAGGAAGGTTCATTGGTACGCAAACCAAATGCTCCCAGTAACTGGCTTGTATCGGTTACATGTTTCCAGGCTGCATTATAAATCCCGGAATCCGTGGGGAGGTTAAAATACCAGGGTGCAAATCCCGCCAGCTCCCTTCCGCGGATAAAGTCCCAGTATTTTACATATTCATTGCTAACCTGGTACCGGTCCGTGAAATGCTGCAATGAATCATTCCATAAATTATGCTCTACATTTTCTTTTAATGCCATAGCCTTTTGTAAGAAGTTACGGCTTGCAGCCGTATCGCCTTTCAGGGAGGCGATACGGGAGATGGCCATGGCATTTCCATACATATAGCTATTAATGGTAGGCCGGAATGCCTCGCCGCCGGCAAATCCTTCTTTTCCGCCCGATGCATCAATGGAAGCGATCGTATATTCGGTAGCATCGGGCATCGCCGGTATATAATAAAGTTTTTTGCTGGCATCCCAGTGATCGCTCCATTGGTTATACTTAAGTTCCATACTATCCAGCTGATGGATTATAAAGGACGTATCTGCATTGACCAGCCACCGTGCATAAGAGGCATCGGCAATACTTTCACTGTATTGACGGTTGTTGCCGCCATCCTGGTACAGGTAATTAATATATCCATCCAGATACCGGTTGTCTTTCAGCCATCGGCCTTCATATATATGATGCATGGAAGCAGCGTTGATAGTACAGTAAGGACCCCTGTCAAAACCCATATGATTAATAAATTCGGTGATCACGTAACGGTTATCGCCGACATTCCGGATATGAGCTTTATAAAGCTTCCAGCGATAATAATACACCTGCTCGAACTGTTTGTCAGAACATTCAAAAAATGGAATATTATCCAGGTACCATTGGGAATCCTCCTGATAATATTCGTTGGCGAGCTTTGAATGGTCAAGTATTGGATACTGGTTTCCGTCCTTGCATCCAAAGAAAAAAACGGTCGTTATACCTATCAACAGGTGGTTGATAAGGGGGCTGGTTTTGATGAAATTCATTATCGCTGTATTTAGTCAGGTGAGCCGCTACTTTTTGTGTAAGATATAAAATTAATTAGAGCAAGATCTGCATGCAGATTGAACCACGGAGACAGGGAGGCACCGAGTTACACGGAGTGACTCCCTGTGAAACTCCGTGCCTCCCTGTCTCCGTGGTTTTTTAGACCGGGAACGTAATAGAATTAAATGAGATCCTCAATAAGTTTGACGGGCTCATTCTTTTTAGTATTTTGGGAACTCTATGAAGCATTATGTTATCACCGGCGGAGCCGGATTTATCGGGAGTAATTTAATTAAAAGACTTTTTAAACAGGAGCCGGATATTCAAATTACCTGTATCGACGATTTTGATCCGTTTTATTCAAAAAGTATTAAAGAGTACAACATCCGGGATTTCAGCAACCACCCGGGTTTCAAAATGTTGAAAAATGACCTGGCCACCACCGGATTTAAAGAATTAACCGATTTAATAGAAAAGCCGGTAGATGTAATTATACACCTGGCTGGCAAGGCCGGTGTCCGCCCCAGTATTGATAATCCGTTATCGTATCAGCAGGCAAATGTAATAGGCCTCCAGAATCTGCTGGATTTCGCCAGGGTAAAAGGGATCAGACAATTCGTTTTTGCATCCAGCAGCAGCGTCTATGGGATTAACGACCATTTTCCCTGGAAAGAAGAGGATAAACTGATGCCGATCAGCCCGTATGCCATGACGAAATTGTCAGGGGAAATGCTGGGTCATGTATATCATAAATTATTCGGTATCCGTTTCCTGGCCTTACGGTTTTTTACCGTTTACGGCCCGGGCCAGCGGCCCGACCTGGCGATACATAAATTCACCAAGGCCATCCTGAAGGGTAAACCGGTTACCATGTATGGCGATGGCAGTACCAGCCGCGATTATACTTTTGTAAATGATACCGTGGCGGGTATTATTGCCGCTGCTAAATACGATAAAACGGATTTTGAGATCGTCAACCTGGGAAACAACTATACGGTGTCCCTGAAGGAGCTCATAGCGGCTATTGAAGATATTACCGGTAAGAAAGCGGTTATTGAGCAACTTCCCGATCAGCCCGGGGATGTGCCAAAGACCTTTGCAGACATTTCCAAGGCAAAAAAATTGTTTGGCTATGATCCCCATACAAAACTAAAGGACGGCCTGCAGGAATTTTACACCTGGTTTCGTGCCAACGAAGAACTGCTGTTGAAATAAGGAAATCATCCGAACAGGGGTGCCAGCCTGTTCCTGATATCCAGTAATGCAGAATGTCGTCCCGGCGGAGCGCTTCTCATCACGGCTGCCGTCATTAACAGTATTTTTATTTTTTTCAAGCAACTTTCCCTCCTTTTTCCCGATTAGATAGTGACGGTATATTGGTAAAAATTAATTCTTCCTGCTTGATAAATACAGAGCAATCCATAATAAGGGTGTTGACCTATTTTAATATTTTCAACTACCCATTGAAGGGAGACGAAATCTTCAGTTTCCTGCCCCGGGATTGCGGAAAAGGTTTTTTTGAAAAAACCCTTGATTCCCTGTGTGAAGATGGAATTATTTACCGGATAGAGGAGTTCTATTCGCTACAAAAAAATAACGCCCTGGCGGAACGCCGAAAATCGGGGAGCAAAAGGGCAGCGGAACAATTAAAGATTGCCGTCAGGATCTCCCGGTTTTTATATCGTTTCCCTTTTGTAAAAGGTATCGCCGTCTCGGGTTCCTTATCGAAAAATTACGCCGACCAAAACTCGGATATTGATTTCTTCATTATTACAAAGGCAAACCGCCTGTGGCTGGCCAGGACATGTATGCACCTGTTTAAAAAACTTACATTTCTTACCGGAAGGCAACATTGGTATTGTATGAACTACTTTATTGATGAAATGGCCCTTGAAATAAAAGAAAAAAACATTTATACTGCCGTCGAGATAATGACGGTATTGCCCTTACAGGGTAATGGAATTTTCAAGGATTTTTTTGCTTCCAACAAATGGACCAAATCATATTTCCCCTTGTATCAACCCAGGATTCATGCAGCAGAAGAGGTGAGGAAGGGGATCCTGACATCTATCACGGAAAAATTGTTTGCCAAAGGGATCGGTGACAAACTAAATGATGTATTGATGCGCCTCACTATCAAGAGATGGAATAAAAAGGCCTGGGAACACCAGCGGAGTTACAGCGGGGAACTGATGGGCCTGGACGGCACAGCGCATTATGCGAAACCGGATCCGGCGAATTTCCAGAGCAGAATATTGAACCGGTATGAAAAAGAAGCGGAAGCTTTTATGATGCGCCTGGAAAATGTAACTTCAATTTGAATCGACTAGGCTTTCTTTTGCAGGGTTATAATGTAGTAATCACCGATATTTCTCCAGGGCCACGAACCCTTATATTTGTCTTCCCTTTTTTGTAACCAGTGGTAAAGCCGTAAATGTTTCCCGGCAAAATTTTCAATGTAGGAAGGCGGAACTATCGAACACAGCCCTTCTACCGATAGCACATCAAATTGTTCAGACGTATTCTTTATTACGTAGGAAGGATTATAGTACCAGCATTTAAAATATTCTCCTTCCACCCTGGCAGCGGTTCCCTTACGGTTAAAAAAACGCCGGAAAGCCGTTTTGAATTTTCCTTTGAATAATAACAGGGTTTCCCAAAGACAAAATTTCGGCAGAATGACCAGGATGACAATTCCCCTGGTATTTAAGAGGGGTGGAAAGGAACGCAACACGTGGTCAAGATGCGCCGTGCAGTTAAGTCCTGCAAAATTCGAAAATATGAGATCATAAGGGCCCCGGTTCACCAATGTTTCCAATTCAGTAAATGAACATAATGCGGAAGTGACGTTGTCCTCCATCGCTTCCGCTTTGATTTTTTTCCGTAATACCTGCTGCATGCCCTCTGATATATCGGTGGCATGTACCCGGTAGCCCTGCCTGGCAAACCATATGGCATCTTCCCCGGTACCGCTATTCAGTTCTAATACGGATTTCCCGGGCGGCACATAGTGTTGCACCTGTTTTCTTACCCTTTCGCGTTTGTACTGAATGATCGTGTTATGGGCATAGATATCATCAAAAACAACAGATTGTTTTGAAAAAGCTATTGCCGCTTTCTGTTCGTTGGTATTTGTTGCCGGATCTGGCATCAGGCTTTTTCCAGTTGCTCCAGTTTTATTTTTTCGAAAAAGGCGGAAGGCGCATAATATAATAAGGACAGGGCCTTCCTGATTACCGTTGTATTTATATTTAAAGGTTGGGTAAAGAATTTCCGGATATTATCGATCGCTACATGTTTCCGGTAGCTCTTGTGAACGTAGCGGTGTAATTGCCTGTAAAAGGCGGGCTGGTAAGTATTCCTGAACATTAATGCCAGTTCATCAGAATCGGTCCAGTTGGTTTTTTCCTTCAGTTCAGATTTTACCCTCTCATAAAACAAGGTTCCCGGCAGGGGATAGGAAACCGAAATGCCGATTTCTGCCGGCAGCAGTTCATTGATCATCCGGATGGTCTGTTTTATATCATCTTTGGTTTCGCCCGGGTAACCGAACTGGATAAAAAAAGATGGTTTAATACCGTGCTTTTTCAAAAGCGCAGTGGCAGCATAGATCTGTTCCACTTTCGTCCCTTTATCCATTGCATCAAGGATCTTTTGTGAACCGCTTTCCGCCCCCATCCAGGAATTATCGCATCCGGCACGGGCAAGATCCCTGATATAATTTTCGTGCAGCATCAGGTCTACCCTTGCCTGTATCTTGAACCTGAATTTCAGCTGTTCCTTTTCGGTTAAATCGGCAAATTCATGCACCCAGCCGGGTTTTAATCCAAAAATATCGTCGCAGAACCAGATATGATCGAAATGAAATTTTTCCTGGAGCATCTTCAATTCCCTGACTACCTGCTGAGGTGAGCGGGAATTATAACGGTTACCGTAAATTGGCTTGGCGCACCAGTTACATTTGAAAGGACAGCCTCTTGTCGTTGTCATATTCATCGAAAAATAGCCGGCATGGGCGAGCCAGGTTTGCCGGTAAGGTTCCATATCGATGAGATCCCAGGCTGGCAGCGGCAGGGAATCGAGGTCCTTTATTACATTCCGCCGGGTCGTTTTGATCACGGCGTCCTGCTGACGGAAAGCAAGTCCCTGAATATTGATGAAATCGCTTTCCTCCTTTTCAATTTTATTTACCAGTTCAAGCAGGCTGTACTCTGCCTCTCCCAACAGGATGAAATCTGCCCCCTGCTGCAGGTATTCCTCATAACGATCCGTGGAATCTGAACTGGACACTATCACGACACATCCTCTTTCTTTCGCCAGTTTTATCATACGGAAAGCGGCTTCCCGCATATTGGTGAGACACATCTTGGTGAGATAGTTGAATCCATCATCGTACAGGACAAAATAGCGGGGGATATGTTTTATCAAAGCAGGTGTTATTTCCTCTGGCTGACGGGCGAACATGGTATCGAAAATTGAAACGGGGTATCCGTGGTCCCTCATCAGGGCAGCGGCATACAAGGTACCCAGGGGGGCATAAGGCTGGCCGGTCGCCCACTGTTTGGGATCAAAGCGGAGAAAATAGGAATGGGAAAAGAGTATGGGCTGCATAGTATTCAAAATCAATTATCAAGTTCTATATTCGGCTGGCTATCGTCAGCTATACATTCGTTTTTTATGGCGGCCGGGTTGCCTTCTGAAGAAACTGCCGGGCCACCATAAGACCGTCAGGTAGCGTTCAGGCCGGCCCGACCGGGTCAGGATCTGCAAATTAATCCCAGAGATCAATAGTAGAGTCCTTCAATAAAACAAGGTGCTGGTCAAAACAGGAATTAAAAAAGACCCGGAAATGGTTAACATTAGTCAGGCTATCGTTGAACTGGCTATAGTTTTTATCAGGAAGAAATATCGCATTCAGGTTCATAAAATCGTATTTACGGTCAATTGTTTTTGCGGGATGCCGGAACCCATGATCTGAAAGAAGCATGATAACCGGAGGAGCCGGCGAGCCCGCTACGATATCGTCAATCAGCTGAAGTATTTTTTTGTTACCGTACCGGAGATATTCGATATAATCATTGGAATCGTTGTCTTTAAGATGCATTAATTTTTTCAGTGGAAGGGAGTCCCCCCGGCTATCAAAATAATAGGGGTGATGCGGTATCATTAAATGAGAATATACAAATTTAGGGTTGGCAGTTCTTTGCGCGGCGAGATGCCTTGTCAATCCAATTATACTGTCATTAAAATGAAGGTCCTCGTAAAGGATCTTTTTTTGTAACGATTCGGTGCCGAACTTTCCTTCCATAATTCCTGTCCGGATGTCCCTGTCCAGTCTGCCGGTAAAAGTTTGCGCGGTAATGAGTTTTGTTCCGTAGGGTAAAAAACTGTGATATTGGTGAGCCGGATAGCCGGGGAAATCAAAAATTGAATAGTTATAGAATTGATAGCCGCTTGCCGCAAGGAATTGGACGACGCTGCTGTTCTTTATAAGCCTGTAGGAATAACTTACGTTCAGGTGTTTTTTCACACCCATCTCGGGGGTAAGATAATCCATGTTCAGCAGCGAGGCCATGGAAAATGGTGTCAGGTTGTAGTTGCTGCTACTTTTTTTTGCAACATGAAACCCGCGGGAAGTTAGTTCATTTACAAACTGCGTATTGTCAAAACCGAAAACGTCTTTCAGTGCTGTATTGCCGGCATACTGGTCTACCAGTATAAGGTATATATCCGGTTTTTGACAGGTATCACACAAACGCAATGTGGCTGTTCCGGGATTGAGTAAATTGTTTCTATCACGAAGGGTCAGCCTGGATACCAGCCAACCCGTATCAATTACGATCAGAGTCAGCAACAAAATATTCAGGTAAAACCCAAACCGGAGCAACGGCTTTTTTCTTTTTTTAATCCCTAGTATCAGCAAACAAAACAAGAGTAGACTAACTGGTAAGATAAAACGATACTGTGAAAGAAAGGTCTGGGGTGAAAGGCTCTTTAACATATCCTGTATGTTTCCGAAAAAGAAATGATACAACATCAGGAAAAAAGCGATAATGCAGGCTTTTACAATATCACGGTAAAAAAACCAGGCCAGGCCAGCCGCAACCAACGCGCAACCCGTATATAAAATCATCAATAATAAACCATCCTTAAACGTAACCGCATTGTAATTCCGGGTAGATCCATGCAGTACAAAAAATGCCGGAAGCAGGAAGAGAAAAACAGGCTTTGTTTGAAAGAAAGAAACCACCTGTTTTTGTTTCAGCATAATATTAATTTGATAGGTTTTCGCTGAGACGCAAATTTCGCCGGGAATTGTTTCTCGCGGAGACGCAAAGAGCGCTGTTTATTTTTCAACCCTGCGTTCCCGGCGTCTCAGCGAGCAGTTAAATCGGAAAATGAATCCCTCCGGTTGCCCGTTGGTAACCTCCAACACTATAAATGATCAGGGTCCTGTTTTCTTTTATAGGCTTGCAGAAATTAGCGTGAAACACTGTTATTTTACAGCTTATAATCAGTAAGCTAACAAAATTGCTGGTAGAATTTACCGTGGCAGAGATACATATCAGTGTTGTAATCCCAACTTGTGAACGTAAAGCCAGGTTGCTTTCCCTGCTTCAAAACCTGGATCGTTCTACCTGCCGCGTAGAAGAAGTTATTATCGTCGATTCCGGGAATGACCGGCTGGTGCCTTCCGATTATACCCCGTTCACCCGTCTTGCCATACAATACGTACTTTCCGAACCATCGGTTTGCATTCAGCGTAACAAGGGTATCAGGCTGTCCCGTTCGCCGTGGATATTTCTTTGCGATGATGATATAGAATTTCCACCTGATTACCTGCAACACCTGGTCAATCATATTGCTAACCATCCGGATGCCGGAGCTGTTTCGGGTCGTTGGCTGCAGCGGGAGAGTAATGGCTGGACGGCAACCTACCCCGTGCATTCAGCCCGGGAGCTGCTTTGGAAATATATTTTTCAGCTGGGTATCTGGGGTGAAATAGATTGTGACGGCAACAATGCAATGATCAGGAAGATCAAACAATACTATCAAACAAGGGGTAATCATATTTCAAAAGCGGGCTGGCCTGTTAACATAGATTTTACCGGTGAGTATACCGTATGTCCTGTATACAGCCTGGGCGCATCCCTCGTAAAAAAGGAATGGCTGATGCATTCACCCTATGATGAAGTGCTTGACAGGCACGGGATTGGCGATAACTATGGAGTGGTGGTTGATTTTCCTGTGCCGGGTATCCATGTTATCCACCATGCCTTTGTATATCATCATAAAGAGCCGGCGAACCGCTTAAAAGAATCCCTGCAATATTATCGCAGGACGCTGGCGCTGGACTATTTTACCCGGACAAAACCGCGATTAAAGCATATAAAAAGAGTCAGGATGCTCTGGGCCCTCACCGGCAATCTATTGGGCTTTCTGTACGCCCGGGACTTTCATAAGACCAGGGCAGCTTTGAAATCAATAATTAAAATAGGATTGAACAGAAATCCTTATTCCCTGGCAAGCAGGCAAAAAAGAAAAGCGGTCGAACCGGTACTGTAGAATTTAAAAAAGCGGATGCAACTATTAAATGTAAATATTATAGGGCAATCGGGGTTACGACACGTTGATGTGCTCAGGGATAGAATTAAAACGGTGGCGGTTGATGACCAATCACTGCCCATCATGGTAAATGATATTCGCTTGTCCTTTAACGGTGCCCTGGCTTTTCCCGGGTTAATCAATTCACATGATCATCTCGATTTTGACTCCTTTCCGCAAACGGGTAATCGGATCTATAATAATTATATCGAATGGGGCGCCGACATACACCGTAACAATAAAGCGGAGATCAACAGCATACTTAACATACCGGAACCGTTACGGACCCGGTGGGGGATCTATAAAAATTTACTGGCCGGGGTTACGACCGTCGTCCATCACGGCAGCCGGTTAAAAATGGATACTGATTTGATCGATATCTTCCAGGATTGCCAGTCCATACATTCCGTTGGTCGTGGCAAAAACTGGAAATTTCATCTCAACAGGCTTTACCGCAGGAAACAACCTGTTGTAATACATATCGGGGAAGGTACTGACGATGAAGCCCGGCACGAAACAGATCTGCTTATTAACTGGAATTTTTTCAAACGTGATATTATCGGCGTACACGGTGTTGCCATGAATGAAAAGCAGGCTGCATCGTTTAAAGCACTGGTCTGGTGCCCTGTTTCCAATGATTTTTTACTCGGTAAAACTGCTGCCATTAATTTCCTGAAACAAAGGACTACGATCCTGTTTGGAACGGATTCTACTCTTACGGCTTCCTGGAATATATGGGATCATCTGAGGTTGGCGAGAGAAAAAAATCTGTTATCCGATCCTGAGCTTTATGATTCAGTGACGGCTGCTCCGGCCGCTACCTGGAACATGCATGACAGAGGGAGTCTTGTGGAAGGTCAGCTGGCGGATATAGTTATCGCCAAACCCGGAGTCAATCCGGGAACCTGGGATGCATTTTATAATTTAAATCCGGAAGACATTTTATTGATTATTCACCGCGGGAATATCAGGTTATTTGATGTTGAATTAGTGGAACAACTAAAGAAGGCAGATATCCCGGTGGCAAAATATACTGCGTTTTATATAAATGGAGTAGCTAAATATGTCGAGGGAGATTTACCAGGCCTGATGAAAAGTATCAACCAGTATAATAAGCTAATAAATTTTCCGGTTACAATCGGGTAACGCTTTATAAATACGATTCACTAAGATAATGCCCTATGTGTTTTTATTTTTTTGACCTGTTGTCTATCACTTTTTGGTAGTGTTCCCTGGCAATTCCGGCAATAGCATCAAAAGAAAGAGTAGCGTTAAAAAAATCAATACAGGCAGCCGCTTCATTCCGTAACGGCTTACAGAGGACCGCCGTTACCGTTTCGGCAAATGAATTTTTATCACCCGTCTCCCATAATCCTCCGAGTTTACCGCCATTGGTCATCATCCTGAAACTGGGGATATTGGTAACGACGGGTATGCAGCCGCAACGTAATGCTTCACCCAGGGCATAACCGCTTCCTTCATAATGACTGCCCAATACAAAATAATCTGCACTTTGGTAATATGGCTCAATTTCCGGATGGGGAATTTTTCCCAGTAAATGAACCTTGTCTTTCAAAACCCCGGAACCGGAAACTCTTTTCGTTACGGCATCAGAAAGACTGCTATCATTATATATCATGTATAAAGCCGCAGCGGGCAATTTTTCAAAAATGATTTCAAAGCCTTCCAGCACGGTTAAAGGATCTTTATTTTCATCGAATCTCCCTACCCAGAGAAAAACAGGGCTACCTTTCAACCCGGTTTTTTCCCTGGCCCTGGTTCTGTCATAATATCCGGCCGGGGCCATCGAATCCCTGTCCGCATAGTTAAAGTATGTGGCCCCTTCCATTACAGGCAGGATCTTTTTAAAAGGTCTTTTCTTCATAAACCATTCATCCCCTTGTTCCCTTGTGGTGAAAAAGAAACCATCCGCTACTCTGTTTAACAGGTTATGCAAAACTCTTTTACTCCTGCCCGGTGCCTTACCTCCGTGATGCTGGATAATGATCGCTGTTTTTTGGTTAAGCATTCGCCTGAGAACCCATGTTTGTAAGGAGAGTGTTAAGTTATGCAGGTGAATTACATCAGCATCCAGCGAGGCTATTTTTCTTAAAAATTTTAACGGCAACGTCCATCCCCGGAATTTCCCGCCCATAGAATCATCTATGAAGTAATAGTATACATTATTTTTTTGAATGATACTGTCTTTACAAAAACGGTTCATCACAATCACCTTCACCTGCTGCCGCTGAAGCGCTTCGGCCCAGCCGGTAATGGTATAATGCTGTTGTATAAGCTCCTCTTCGGTCGCCAGCGATTCGTCATAAAAGAAAGAAACATGTACAATTTTCATTTACTATCGATTTAATCCCTGATTAGCGGTTGCCGGACTGAAATAGTTCCAGCACGGCCCTGGCACTATCATCCATTGAATACAACAATACCGGCTCATATTCACCAGGCGGATTTTGCAGGATAGCCAATGCCTTTGTGATCATTTCGTCCACACTGTTCACCACATGCCAATGGGGAACCGGATGGTCCAGCGGATAACAAAAGCTGATCACCTGCGCTCCTGCATAAAGGGCTTCGAGGCAAACGGTGCTGAATCCTTCATAGTTTGATGTATGCAGGAATATTTTTGATTGCTGCATATACCGGAGCACTTCCTCATGCGTTTTGGCACCCAGCAACCGGAAATTATTTTCGAGCCCCAACTTTTTAATCAGGGATTCCACCTTTCCCTGCTCGCGGCCAAGCCCGCAATGGAATGCGGTGATGCCGGGCAGGATTCGATGAAGCGATGCTACAATCCCGGTAAAGACATCATATTGTTTTAACGGTTCGAAGGAGCCTACCCCGAGAATATCAATACTTCTTTCGGTAGATAAAGGCGGCGGAAATATGGCCGGATCAAGCGCATTGGGAATAATATGGGCAGGTTTTACACCGTGATTTTTATAAAATTCTGTGACTAAAGAAAAAGACATCGCCAGCAATTCCTGCTGACGGGGACGAATGACCCGTATCCAGTTATTGGTTTTCCGGGCGTCCTGCCCGCATACCCAACAGTAATGAGGTATAGAATATCTTCGCCCAAAATATTTTCCAAGGAATGCACATTCACCACACCAGAAGCTGAACAACCCGATAATCTCGTGCTGCCGGCGTATCCTGTTTAACGTTTGCCAAACGTTACGCCAGAGATTGAAGCGACGCAGTTTACGTTTATGTGTTCCGTCGAAACTGATAACCCTTACGTGGTGCCAGTCGTAACTTGCTTCCTGATAGGGATACAGAATAGCCAGTACGATAATATCCAGTTGGGGAAAGTTTTTTTTTAGCGATTGTACCATCAGTTGCTGGGAGGGTACCCAATAGGTAGCGGCCTCATTTTCGGGAAAGGCAGGCGTGAGAATAACCAGTGTTTTACCGCTAAGCTTCATAGTGATATCGTTTTATGGCAGGAAGCGAGGCTCGTTTTATTGTGCGTAATTAATATCACCATCTTTCCGGTTTGCGATAATTGCCGAAAGGTTTGCAGCAGGTCGTATTCTGATTCCTCATCCAGTTCACTAAACGGTTCATCCAGGATAAACAGGTCGGCATCCTTATAAAGTGCTCTTGCAATGGCTATCCGTTGCCGTTGGCCGCCGCTAATGTTCTTGCCATTTTCCGTAATCATTTTCTGCAATCCTTCAGGCCATACCCCCGACAGTTTATTGATACCCGAAGCCTCCAGGGCAAACTGCAATTTATTCATATCATGACCGGCTTCTTCCAGGGTAATGTTCCGGAGAATGGTATCATGAATAAAAAAAGATTGCTGGCGTACATAGGAAATAAAGGGCCAGCAACTTTGTACAATTTCCTGGCCGGCTGCAATACCGTTGATCCGGATTTCACCCTTCAACGGCGAAAGAAATCCCAGCACCAGATTTAGTATGGTTGTCTTTCCTTTGCCCGATTCTCCTGTAATGCCGGTAAACTCTCCCTTTCCAATTGAAAACGAAAAATCAGCCAGCACCGGTTGCTGATCATAATTAAAACTGATGTTTTTTAGTTCCAGGGATTGAAGATTTGAAAATATTCTTTCTTCTTTTTTTCTTTTTGAATTGGCTTCTGTCGTTACCAGTTCCGCAACAGAAAACTCATAGGCACTTATTTGCCCGCTTATATTGATGATTTTGACTATCCCCGGAATGATCTTATAGGCGGCTCCAATAAATGCCCCAATGGTTACCAGGTAGCCGGCATCATGGTTTCCTGACCACTTGGCGATCGCTATCAGGATGAACAGGCCCAGTACAGCGAATATCTCGATAATGCGCGGTGGCATATTCTGGATACTGATTGACTGAAAAAGCGAGTTGCTGAATTTTTTTCTGGACCCGGTAAATCGGTGCAGGAAAAAATCATTACGGCCATAGACATTACTTTCAACATATCCCTTTAAAGCATCGAGCAGGTGTTGAATTGACTTTTCATTACCGGTTTTTATCTGGTTTCTAACCTTGTTGAGACTGGTTTTGATAAAATAAAATATTACGATCACCGGCGGAAGAAGGATTGCCAGCAATAAAAGGAAGAGGTTCGTATTGAATAAAATGATGGCAGTAATTGTCAGCAAAATAAGAATGGATTGGTTCAGTATCTGCGGAATTCCAGAGAGGATATACTGGGTAAATTCAAAAGGCTGAAAACCGATCCGGCGGATCAGGACGGAAGAATCCGTATTCACAAACTCATCAAAGCCTGAATGCTGGTAGCTATCCAGGTTAATCCGGGATATGCGTACGGCCACCCGGCCAATAAATTTATACCAAGCCCTGGAAATAAACCAGGCTGCCATATTTTTTAAACCGAATAGCAGGAAGAATAGCGCAATGAACCAAACAGAATTCCTGTCAGCCAGCCAGGGGGGCAAGAAAGAGAGGTTATGAGCACCGGCCGGTTGAATATAAAACTGAATGATCCACAAAAGTAAAGCCAGTGAAAGGATATCGGCGATACTCATGAGAATGTCGGGAATTGTCAGGATGATAAATCGTTTCTTCTCTGAGGGGTCGAGCACTGCCCATGTATTTTTCAAAAGGTTCTTCACTTCGAGTCAGGCTTTTTTCGGTTTTTTAAATTAGTAACCGGTTTTGAATGGTAATCATGGCTCAGGAATAAGGGAAAGAACGTAAAAATAACAATGCCATACTGCTCCTGGAAAATTGATTCGATAAAAGAGTATACCAGCAGAAGAATGACCGGAAAGCTTATGAGTCTCCTTTTCATCTGCCATACTAATTTCAACAGGCAATAACAGATCAGGAGGAATACGACCAATCCCGGAATACCATTTTGTAACAGGGACTCCAGAAGTTGGTTGTGGGTGTTATATTCCAGGTAACCATGATCGTTCCTCCCGGGTTCGCCAGTGTACATGTTTTTCGAAATGTATTTCTGGTTCAAAAGGTCTTGCGCATCCCCGGCATTTACCCCTGTCCACCAGCCATGATTTTCATCCAGTATTTCAGGCACCAGTTTCCATTCCAGCAACCTGAACTGAACGCCGTTAAAATAAACGGCAGGAGAAAAATGATCCTGGGTTACCAGTTTAATATTTCCGTGCATGATATCGCGAAATCGGTTGCTGAGAGGGTTTGGTGTAAATAAAATAATAACACTCAGCAATGTTATGCCGGCTACCGGCCACCAGGCAAGCCATCGTATGGGCTCATTTTTCGCTGGCCGGCTAATTAAAAAACAGATGAGATATACCAGGTAAAATGATATCACGAGTTTGGAGGCGAGCAGTAACAGGAAAAGGGAAAAAAAGACAACCCCGGCACGCAGGATAAGTTTATTAAAAAGATTTTCACCGGGTAGGAGATTTTCCAGCAAAAAAACCAGCGCCACAAAAACAAGGATGGAATAATACACAGCGTGGTACCGGAATGGACTTACCAGGGCATGATAAAAAAAAGAGGAAATGGTATGCAGGTGCCGGTATTCATTACAGGCCATGCAAAAAAGGAAACAGGAGGCTATGAAAAGAAGAACACAATAGTAAAACAACAGCCGTTGAATAGTTTCCCTGTTTAGATAGCATGCGGCCATAATAGCCAGCGGTAGAAATACCAGTCCGCTTTTCAGCCGGATATCGCTCCAGCCCTGTTGCATGTTCCGGGTGTGGACCAGGGAAATGACTTGCAATACAAAGAACAGGATACAGGCAGCAGTAAACAGGTTCCGGGGATTCCGGGTAATGAAAACAGTCAGAGACCGTCTATGTTGAACTATGCCTGCCAGCAGCAGTAAGCCGGTGCCGATACTGGTGACAGCCCGGAAGGCACAGATAACGCTTAGCAAAATGATCAGGTAAAGAATTTCTGTAAATGACAGCCTGGCTTTGATCTTTTGTAAAGCGTGGTTCATTTACTTTCTTTTTTATAGTGGTATCAATAACCCGGAATAGAGCGGCTTTTCCCTGCCCGCATTTTCAATTTTTCATTTATTGAACTGGTCAAGGCGTACAGGTAGGCCAGCGAAAGAAATGAGACCAGTCCCAGGAAAAGCCAGACAAACAATTTAGGACCAACAGGCTGTTTGAACTTACTGAAACCCTGTAGTACCTGGACAGCATTGGCAAATTGAAGATCCTGTTTGTAGTTTATCAGCTTTTCATTCATTTCAATTAATTGTTTGCTCAGGCCGGTGATATCAATAATGGATAAGGATGAAATCTTTTCGTCACCATTTAGAATATCCTCGAGTCTTTTTTTAGTGTAGTCAAATTTCTCTATTTCCCGGGTAGTTTTATCAATTAATTCTTTGAGGTTGGTCCGTTTCAGGGTGAGTCTTGCTTTCAGATAGTCCGTATTTTCCAATCCATACACAATGGCTGCCTGCAATTCGTCCAGCAGCGAAATATCGGTTACATTCACTTCGATCAGAAAACCGTTTGGGTTAGTTGGTGTAAATACTTTTTGAATTTCATCTCCTTTTATACTTTTCAGCGTGTGCAGCACGGCTTCCCGGCAATTAAAAATCTGGGATAAGGTGGCATATTCATGTTTACTCAACAATTCATTCCAGTTATCGATGATCTGTATTTCTTCCTGGTTGGTAAGGAGGAAGGAGTGGGCTATCAGCCGGGATTTATAAATTTTAGGCAGGGTGCTATATATGAATATACCGGAGCCCAGCCCGGCCACTATAGCTACCGTGAAAACCCATTTATATTTCCTGAAGAATACGATCACTCTTTCTATTAATAGAAGTATGTCTATGTCTTCGGGTTGGGTGGCCTGATTTTTTGTTTCTTCAATCATAGTTTGTGTCCGGTGGAAAAATGATTAACATAACCTGACTGTTTGCGTAAGGGCATAGCAATCCCGTGCGGGTTATCCGTCTTTCTCAACGGAGAATTTTTAGATCCGGTTGCCTTATATTCGGTAAAAAAGACACTATATTTTCGTTTTCTTTTCCGGCGTTATTATCTTCGTTATCTATGCCTGATGGAAAAAAAAACAAGCTCCTTTATAATTTTTTTTCGCTGGGTATCGTTCAGGCGATCACATCGCTTTTGCAACTGATCGTTATTCCTTATGTTATAGCCAGGATCGGAGTGGACGGTTTTGGTGTAGTCGCCGTGGCACAGGTGGTCATGTTCTACCTTTCCGCATTTACGGAATATGGATTTAACCAGACCGCTACCCGGGATATTTCCATTTACCGGGATGACGGGCTGATGATTTCAAGAATATTTTTCCGGGTGATTTTTTCGAAACTTATTCTTTGTGTTCTTTCTTTTATCATATTGCTTGTATTAATCCTGGTCGTGCCCGTTTTCCGCCTGCATACCTTGCTGTATATTGTCGGTTTCATCTTCGTGGCCGGACAAGGCATATTGATCAATTGGTTTTTACAGGGAGTCGAAAAAATGCAACTGATGGCGGTTATTTCGCTGATCGCCCGGTTACTGTTTGTGATGCTGGTTTTTCTATTTATCAGGTCGGCCAATGATGGAGTCCTTTATCTATTCTTCCTGGGAGCCGGCAATTTTGTAATGGGCCTGGTAAGCATTTTTATAGTCGTCAGAAAATTCAATATTCAATTTATAGTACCCACCCGGAGTGAAATTCTGGATGAATTCCGTGAAGGCTGGCAGATTACCGCTACCAATCTGTCTATCAACATTTGCCAGTATTCAAACATTTTTATTTTGCGTATGGTAACTAATGACCTGGTTACCGGATATTACAGTATTGCAGAAAGAATATTTCTTACGCTCAGGCAAATGACGGCGGTATTTTCGCAGGCCGTTTACCCACAGGTATGCCGGCTGATCAAAACAGGCAGGGACTCGATTATTTCTTATTTCAGGAAGGTATATATCCCTTTTTTTGTCGCATTTACCGGAGGTTGTATCCTCTTATTTATTTTATCACCCCGCGTACTTTATTTCTTTATCGGGTCGGAGAATATCAATAGCCTCTTACTGCTTCGTGTATTCGCAGTAGTGCTGGTAGTGGCATGTCTTAATATTCCGGCTACCCTGATATTGCTGGCGACGAATCAGCGGCAAGGCTATTTTAAGGTATATACTATCGGCGCGGTAATAAACGTAGCGCTGAATTTAATCCTGGCCTATTTTTTCCGGTCAACGGGAACCGTGATTGCTATTTTGATTACCGAACTATTTATTATGACAGCGTTGACCAGGGAATTGACCGGGTTGGCTATCTTCAATAACAATGACACCATTATACAAAGAGCCGGATTTTATGAACGTGAATAAATTTTTTCCGTTTGCCTTCATTTATTTTTTTGTCAATTCACTGGCCCTGCCATTCGGGTTGACCTATACCGCCTTGCTGGCCCCGCTTTTTTATATATGGATATTGCTGACCCGGAAAAAGGAAATTCTGCTGTCTTTTCTTGCCATCCTGCTGCCTTTTATGATCATTCATATAACCTTCGTGGGCGTTGATTTAAAAAGCTATTTTCTTTCGCTGTTGAATTTTATATTGGTATATGTTTTCGGCCAGGCAGTCTATACTTTTTTACTGGTATGCCGGGAACCTGAAAAAATATTCCGGAAAATCCTCGTATTGAATTTTATATTTTGCCTGGTGGCGATTCCATTTTATTTTACCCCGTACTTCGAACCCTTGTGGGTTGAAACGAATATATCAACAGAGATCGGGCGATTCCGCCGCCTGGAACTCTTCACTTACGAGCCTTCTTATTACGCATTGCTTTTTACACCACTTTTCTTTTTTTACCTGCTTCAGTATTGTTTCCGGCAACATTCGATTTCCGGATTGCGGTTATTGCCCATGCTGTTTCTTCCGTATGTACTTTCCTTTTCAATAGGAGTAATAGGGGCCGTCCTGCTTGCCGGATTTTTATTGTGGATCATTTATTTCAAAAGCCTGACAAGGAAAAGAAGGATTTTAAACGCCCTGATCTATACCGGGGCGGGATTGGGTTCCGTATTGGTCATATTGGTACTGTTCTTCCGGCAAAACCCGGTTTTTCTAAGGATTCGCAATATCCTTTCAGGAGAGGACTCCTCGGGAAATGGCCGGATAACCGATGCATTTATCCTGGCGGACAAGCTGCTAAAGCAAAAAAATGAATACTGGGGGGTCGGTATCGGCCAGATAAAAATAATGGGAGAGGTGACGATACGTAATTACTATCTCTATTTTACCGATTACCGGGTAGCTATCCCCAATGCGGTGGCTGAAACGATGGCGATTTTCGGGTGGGTGGGGGTCTCGCTACGGTTATTGATTGAAATATTCCTGTTTGTTCAGACCCGGGTTTGGACAAATTATTACCGGCTGATTCTCTTCCTGTTCATATTCATCTACCAGTTTACCGGCAGTTTTATAACCAATGTCGCTGAATACGTCGTATGGATCCTGGCTTTTACCAGGATTTTCCCGCAGTTTGATACAAAGGCGGAGAAAGGGTAACAGGATTATTCAACCGGATATCTTTACTGGCTGCCATGAACATCAATTGTTCATACTCATCGATATTTTTTTCCTGTTTATAAATGGTATTTATCTTATCAATATTGGACTGTTTCCGCTGCATGATTATATTTATCGTGGAGGGCTTATTGATAATCCAGGCCACATCGGCCGCCGTAGAAAAATAATCGGCGTCTTCCTGAAGGATAGCTTTATTAAAAACGTTGTTGTTGGCGGCTATATCGCAGCCACAGGCCATCGCCTCCAGCAGGGAGGGATTGGTTCCACCCACGGTATGCCCGTGAAAATATTTGGTGGAATAAAAACGAAGGTTATTCAGCTCGGGCTGATCATATACGGCGCCGCAAAACTGGATAGAAGAATGGTTATACCGGTTCATGAGGTATCTGCCGAAGGGGTTCCCGGTATCCCCGATGATCAATAACGGATAGGGATGTTTTGAAGCGAGGTATCCCTGTATTGTCATTTCAATATTATTTTCTGGTTCCATCCTGGCCACCAGTAAAAAATACTGGTTTGGAATAACCTGATATTTTCTGAACACCGACAGGTCCGTATCGGTAAATACCTCCGCGCCGTAGGGAATATAGATTGCCTTTTTTCCGTAAGTAGAAGCCAGGTATTCCTGCATATGCGGAGAATCAGCCACCAGCACCTGCGCGTTATTGGCAGCCAGCGATTCTGCCCATTTAAGAAATTTCTGGGTGGACTTGCTGTACTTGCTTCGCATCCATTCCATACCGTCCATGTTCACGATGTTGATCGTGTTTTTGGGCCAGCGCCAATACCATATGGAATCACTGGTATAACCCAGGTGCAACAGGATATCGAATCCCCGTTTCCGCGCATCATTTATGCAGTTCAGGTCATAAAAAAACTGGCCAAAAGTGCCGAGTCTGGGTTCGGGATCCTTACAATGAATGATCTGTACGTCATTCCATTCACTTCGTTTATAGGGGTGATGGTCTGAACTATAGACATATACATCATGCCCCCGTTGCACCAAACCCTGCGAAAGATACTGGGCAAACTGTTCAAACCCACCATAGTGATTAGGGATACCCCTGGTTCCTAAAATGCCGATCGTTAGTCTTCTCATCCTTATATAATGTTTTTGCATGTTTCTAGGGTTATTGAGGCAGCACGCTGCCATGTATAATTTTGTAAAACCTTTTCCTGCAGATTCTTCGGTGCGGCACTTTGCGCTGCCTTGTCGATTGCCGCATAGATGGACCGGGGGTCAGCCGGATCGCAATAAAAAGCTTCATCTCCGAAATAGTCCCGGGTATATCCCTTTTCGGTGATAGCGATATTGCATCCCATCGCTGCCGCCTCCAGTGACGAAAGGCCGCAGGTTTCAAACCAGCTCGGGAGGGCATGTACTTTGGCGGCTTTGTAATATCCGGACAGTATTTCCTGGGGCATGTGATTATAAAAGAAAATATTTTTTGCAGCGATCCTTCTGCATTCTTCATAGTATTTCCGCTGATTCGGCGCCGGAGATCCGATCAGCATTAGCGTATATCCGGTATTGTTAAGCGCTTTTATGAGATTTAGCTGGTTTTTTATCCCTTCTATTCTGGCTGCGCAAATCACAAGATTATTGTCTTTGGCAGTCTGCTCATCGGTATAAAACAGCGAGGGGTCAACGCCATTGGGAACCACCGCGTATTTCTTGTCAATATGATACAGCTCCCGCAGCTTTTGATATTCTCTTTCACTACCGGGCAACAGCGCGGCTGCTTTTTGCAGAACCTCGCGAATGCTTTTTTGCTGCCCTTTCCATAAATAGTCCTTACTCTGCAAACTGTCGTTTCCTTTTATCCACCGCGATAAGGTCTTGATATATTCATTGGTGCCGCGACGGAATCTTTTCAGTATTAATCCGGCCAGTCCATTCCGGTATTGCCTGTCGTATTCGCTATAGTCGATCAGTATCGGGGAAACGACAAAGGGTTTTTTTATCCGGGATAGGTGATAAAGGATGTCTGAAGGCCTTGTAATATTGGAAAAATGGAACAGATCGTAGAGTGAATAGTTGATAGGACTGTTGGTCAGTAAAATATCCGCACCCGTTCCCGATTTCCTGAGTTGTTTCACGGTTTGCATTATCTGGATGGTATCCCCTCCGGGACACTCATGTAAGGTAGATCGTGTAATGAATGCGATTTTCATCTATACTGGCAGGGTTCCTATTGTGTCTGCTTGTAACTATATCGGTGATAATGGCTAAAAAGTAGCCTCCCTGTTTAAAATTTTTAACAATATTCACAGGGTTTCCGGTAACAGGACCGATCTGATTTTATCTCTGTCATGTTTATTTATCTTTAGGCAATAAATTATCAACTAAACCGGACAGATGTCTTTATTTTCCCGAAAAAACGGAAATTATTATTGGGTATTCTTATACAGGCTGGCAATCGTGTTGTTTTTGTTTTTACTATGCAGGCTGATTTTTTACTTTCTCAATACATCACTTTTTCCGGGCCTGGGTTTCCTTGAATGGATGCGTATATTAAAAGGAGGTTTGGTATTTGACATAGCCGCAATGTTCTATTTCAACGGTCTTTTCATCCTGTTGATGCTATTGCCGGTTCCTTTCAGAGTTTCCGGTCATTACCAGCAACTCGCAAAATATGTCTTCCTCGTTACCAATAGCCTGGCAATTTTTCTCAACTGTGTTGATTTTATCTATTACCGGTTTACTCTTCGGAGAACAACACGGCTGGTTTTCAATGAATTTTCCCATGAGACCAATAAGGCCGGCCTGGCTAAAAATTTCTTGCTGGAGTATTGGTATGTAGTGGTCATTTTCATCGGCCTGATAGTTTTAATGGCCTGGCTATACAGGCTGGTAAAAGTTATACCGGCCACGGCCCCGCCTAAAAAATGGCTGTTTTATACAAAGGCTGTTCTGGCATTCCTGGCAGGCATTACGCTGGCAATAGGTGGTATACGGGGCGATTTCAAATACAGCACCCGTCCGATAACGATAAGCAACGCCGGCGAATATGTGAAAAGCCCGCATGAAATGTACCTCGTACTGAATACCCCGTTTTGTATGGTCCGGACATGGAATGTAAACCGCCTTAAGGAGGTCCGGTATTTCCCGGATGAGGAAGTAGGAAAAATTTATTCGCCGGTACACTATCCTGTGGCGGATAGCGCAAATCCTTTCAGGAAAGAAAATGTGGTTATAATAATACTGGAGAGTTTTGGGAAGGAGGCCGTAGGGGGATACAATAAAGACCTGGATGGAGGCACTTACCAGGGTTTTACTCCTTTCCTGGACTCATTGATGACGGTAGGCAAAGTATACTGGAATTCCTTTGCCAGTGGCAGGAGATCCATTGATGCGCTCCCTTCCGTTTTGGCGGGTATACCGAATGGACAGGATCCGTTTGTGCTAACGCCATATTCTTCCGACAGCATTCGCAGTCTTCCGGAGTTACTGAAAGGGGAAGGTTACCATACTTCGTTTTTTCATGGGGCGCCGAATGGTTCGATGGGGTTTAAAGCACTGGTTAACCTGTTAGGTGTTCAGCATTACTATGGTAAGGACGAATATAATAATGATAAAGACTTTGACGGCATATGGGGTATTTGGGATGAACCGTTTTTTCAATTCTTTTCGACTACCCTGAGTTCATTCAAACAACCTTTTTTCAGCACTATTTTTTCTGTTTCGTCACACGACCCGTTTAAAGTACCCCGTCAATACAAAGGAAAATTTAAAAAGGGACCGTTGCCCGTTTTGGAATGTATCAGTTATACTGATATGGCGCTAAAGGAGTTTTTTGAAAAGTCAGCCCATGAACAGTGGTTTAAGAATACCATTTTTGTAATCACAGCCGATCATGCCACGGTAAGTTATCATCCTGAATACAAGAACGCATGGGGTGATGTAGCTATCCCGATTTTATTATACCATCCGGGTGACACACTATTACGGGGGGTGGATCCGGGCATCATTCAGCAGATAGATATCATGCCCAGTATACTTTCTTATCTGAAATACGACAAACCGTATGTAGCGTTTGGTAAAAATGTCTTTGACAAAAAGAAATTGAATTTTGCCGTAAGCTATGGCGGCGGTTACCGGTGGATTGAGGATGACTGGCTTTTGTTCTTTGATGGGGAGAAAAGCAAATCATTATACAATTACCGGACAGACCGGCTGATGAAAGATAACCTGATTAACAAGGATCCTGAGCTGGTAGCCAGGCTGGAAAGGAACCTTAAGGCCTTTATCCAGCAATACAACAACCGCCTTCTTAACAATCAACTTACCGTCAACTAACCACGGTCGGGACGCTATAAGCAGCCCGTCCGATCCATCATCCAGTATCCATCATCCAGTGTCTAGCATCTAGTATCTAGCATCCAGCCTTCCCTAAATCAGCCCCGCCAGTTCCAAACTCTTCTTTTTCAGCTTCCGTATATCAATGTCTTCTATCACAGCGTCAGGGAGCAGGATCAATGATATGGAATGCTTACGCCACCAGTCGTTGGTTTTTAACTGATCAAAAGAAATAACCCCAACCAGGTATTTTCTTTCTTCACCGGCATGCCATTCTTCTATCCATTCAAAATTTTCACGGGGAATGAATTTCAGGTCGTTAAAACTTATATACACCCGCAGATAAAAATCATCGCTGAGTACATGCGGTTTGTGATGATAGAGTTTTTTGTATTCATATTTATACTGGTAACGCAAGGCGGCTATATCACTCAATACAGCCGATGCGGTCGGAAAACTACCGGCTCCTTTACCATAAAAGAATTGCTTATCGGCAAAACCACTTTCTATCACCACGCCATTATATTCATTTTTTACAAATGCCAGGTGATCATCATGCTTTACAAATTGAGGCAGTACAAAAGCCGCGACTTTGCCATTATTCAATTTTTTTGCCTGCGCCACTAATTTGATATCAAAGTTTTTTTCACGGGCTACGGCCGCGTCTCCTGCATTGATATGCTGAATACCGGTAAATAAAATATTTTCCGGCGTTTCAATAATACCGTAGGCATGCGTTAGCAGGAAGGTCCATTTATTGACGGCATCATAACCTTCCACATCCAGTTTGGGGTTACTCTCGGCAAATCCCAGTTGCTGGGCCAGCAGCAGGGCATCGCGAAACGAAAGCTTTTCCTCGAACATTTTGGTAAGAATAAAATTCGTCGACCCGTTCACAATGGCCTTAATGGAATGGAGCAGGTCATTATCATAGTACTCTTCCAGGTTCCGGATAACCGGTATGGACGCGCAGGCTGCGGATTCATATAAAAAGGACTGCCCGGTTTCCTGTTGTAATTTCAATAAGGCCGGGAGATGTTCCGCAATCATTTTTTTACTGGCGCTCACCACATCCTTACCATTTTGTAATGCCGTGGAAACAATGGCAAACGCTGCATCGGCATCATCTATCACTTCCACAATTACGTTGATACCAGGATCGTTCAGTAAAATATTCTTATCCACGGTAAATAAATCTGCCGGGGCATTACGTTTTTTTTTCGGGTCTTTGATACAGACTTTTTTAATCGTGGCTTTCAGCGACGGAGTCTGCTGTAAAACCTTGTAAAGGCCTTCCCCCACCACGCCAAATCCAAATAAGCCGATCGTCAACTGTTTGTGTGCGTCCATTTATTAAATAATTTCTAATTGCTGCGAAGTTATCTTTTCATTTGTTAAAAACTTCCTTACTTCATGTTCTATCTGTTCATATTCCAGCAAAAAGCCGTCGTGCCCGTAGTTTGAATGAATGGCCTTAAAGCGGGCTCCCGGAATATGTTTTGCCAGGAATTCCTGCTCTTTCAGGGGGAATAAAATATCGCTGGATATGCCAATGACCAGCGTTTTCGCCTTTATCTGCATTAATGCCCATTCAACACTCTCCCGCTGCCGGCCTACATTATGTGCATCCATTCCCTTACTCAGGTAATAATAGCTGAATGCATTAAATCTCCTGGCGAGTTTCTCGCCCTGGTATTTCTGGTAGGATTCACTCTTAAAATGATCTGTTTTTTCATTTGTCTCTTCCACCTGACTCTCATCATAGGTATGGTAGTTGCGGTAGGAGATGAGGGCAATCCCCCGGGCTACTTTCATTCCCTGCAACCCGGCTTCGGGACTATTTTCTTTCCAGGTGGGGTCTATTTCTATGGCATATCGTTGCGAGGCATTGAAAGCCCTGCCCCAGGCAGAATGAACGGCATTGGTTGCTACAGGGATAATATATTCGAACAACAACGGTTCTTCGATGGCCCATTCCAGCAATTGCTGTCCGCCCATGGATCCACCCACACCGAATTTTATCTTGTCTATGCCGAGGAAATCTTTCAGGGCCCCATAAGCCCGTATCATATCCCGTGTAGTGAAAAAAGGAAAATTGTGATAAAATGGCTCACTCGTAGCAACATTGATTTCAAGCGGGCCGATACTCCCGTAGCAACTTCCCGGCATATTCACACAAACAATAAAATATTTTCCGGGATCAAATAATTTTCCATATCCCACCAGGCCCGGCCACCATTCCGCCGGATCACTGTTAGCCGTAAGGGCGTGAAATATCCAAACGACATTATTCTTTTGCTCATTGAGTATGCCGTGGGTGGAATAGGCAAGATGATACCCCGGTAACGTTATACCCGATTCAAGAAGAAAACTGTGGTTATATGTGAGGTGATGAGTGATGAGTAATGAGTAATGAGTGATCAGTAATCAGTTATGAGTAATCAGTAATGAGTGATGAGTGATGAGTAATCAGTGATGAATAATCAGTAATAAGCGACCCTTACTCATTACTCATTACTCATTACTCATTACTCATTAAATCAGTTCACCAATTCCTTCGCAAATACCTTTTCGAACGCCTGTTCGAAGTCTGCCTTAATATCGTCTATATGTTCAATACCGACGCTGATGCGGACAAGATTATTCAGTACTCCGGCTGCATCGCGTTCCTTGTCACTTAATTGTTCATGGGTGGTGGAGGCCGGGTGAATAGCTAAGGTCTTGGCATCACCCACATTGGCAAGATGACTTATCAGTTTTAATGAATCGATAAACTTACGGCCATTTTCCAGTCCTCCCTTAATACCAAACTGCAGGATCCCACCGAAACCATTTTGCAGGTATTTTTTGGCGAGTTCATGATACGGGCTGCTCTTTAAACCCGGATACCATACAAATTCTACCTGGGAATGTTCTTCCAGCCATTGGGCCAGGTCCAGCGCATTTTGTACATGCCGGTCCAGGCGCAGCGACAGCGTTTCTAATCCTTGTATTAACAAGAATGAATTAAATGGACTCTGTGAAGCGCCTATATCACGCAATCCTTCTACTCTTGCGCGAATTATGAATGCAATATTGGGTAAGCCTAAGGGATTGCCTTCCCCAAACACATCCCAGAACTTTAATCCATGATACCCTTCACTCGGTTCTGTAAATTGAGGGAATTTTCCATTTGCCCAATTGTAATTTCCACCATCGATTATTACGCCGCCAATCGTAGTGCCATGTCCACCAATCCACTTCGTGGAGGATTCAACAACAATGTTGGCACCATGTTCCAGCGGACGGAATAAATAGCCGGCCGCACCAAATGTATTGTCTACTATCAGGGGCAGATCATATTCTTTTGCCAGTGCCGCGAATTTTTCAAAATCAGGAATATTAAGCCGCGGATTTCCGATGGTTTCGAGGTAAATCGCCTTGGTATTTTTATCAATCAACGGAACAAATGTTTCCACATCATCGCCATCGGCAAACCGTACGTCTACTCCCAATCTCTTAAAGGATACTTTGAACTGATTGTAGGTGCCACCATATAGGTAAGAGGTTGAAATAAAATTATCGCCTGGCTGCAGTATGTTAGTTAGTGCCAGAAACTGGGCAGCTTGACCGGAACCGGTAGCCAGGGCGGCCACTCCACCCTCCAGGGCAGCCATGCGCTGTTCAAAGACATCGGTTGTAGGATTCATAATACGGGTATAGATATTTCCGAATTGTTTTAATCCAAACAGGTTGGCGGCATGTTCAGCGTTATCAAAACCATAGGAAGTAGTCTGATAAATCGGAACGGCCCTGGATTTGGTAGTAGGATCAATTTGCTGACCCGCATGAAGCTGCAGGGTTTCGAAATGAAGATTGTTGCTCATGATAAAAGTTTTTAGTTGAAAGTTTAACCCAAATGAATATTTATTAAATTGAAAATTGCCAACGATGTATGGAAGGGAAATCCTGATGCCTTACGGCATGCAGCAACACGAACAACAACAGCGTTTTGAAGTGAGAATAATATGCCTGGTCGTGTTAATCATGTTATAATCCTACAAATTTAGTGGACTTTACACGGGATTTCAAAATAAAATTTGTTGGGAATCGGGTGCTTATTTTACGGGTGGTACCGGTTGTTACACTATCCTTTCCCATTGTGCAATATGGGACGGACCGCGTTGTTAGCGTGCATACTTTTATTTGCATAGAAAGAGGTTTAATTTTTCAGTTTTTCCGAAGTAAAGTTGCCTGATTAATCAGGAAAGGTTCCTACCGGAAAGGGGTGAATTTTATAAAAAGTTCGTTACTTACTGGTTTTAAAAACCGGTTCCCATGATTAGTTTAAATAGCTTCTTTAACAGGATGAAGATTCTTTTTTACCTGTCTTAGTCCCTGGCAGGCCGTAAAGGCATTTTGCAGGTCTTCAATAAGATCCTTGGCTTCTTCGAGACCGATACTTAAACGGATCAGGCTGTCGGAGACACCGGTCGCCCGGCGTTTTTCGGCCGGTATGGTCTTATGTGTCATTTGGGATGGTACACTAAGCAGGCTTTTTACACCACCGAGACTTTCTGCCAGCTTGAATAACCGGGTAGAAGTTACCCATGCCGTGGCTGCTTCCCTGGTATCCTCCTTTAATGTAAAGGATACGATTCCACCAAAACCGGTAGCTTGTTTTGCCGCAATATCATGATTTGGGTGTGTTGCCAAACCGGGATAAAATACGGTGTCTACGGCAGGATGGGAATTTAGAAATTCTGCGATAGCGCCGGCGGTTTCGCAATGTTGTTTAACACGGAGATGCAGTGTTTCAATACCTCGTATTACCAGCCAGCTGTCAAATGGCGAGAGGATCGCTCCGCAGGCATTCTGGAGGAATTTTATTTTTGTTCCCAGCTCTTTTTCTTTTGTCACCACGATTCCGGCTATCAGATCACTATGGCCGCCCAGGTATTTTGTAGCGGAGTGAACCACGATATCGGCACCGAGCGAAAGGGGTTGCTGCAGGGCCGGTGAGGCAAAAGTATTATCGACACAGAGCAGGCATTGCTGAGCTTTGGCGATAGCAGCGATTGCCCGGATATCAGATATTTTCAAGGTAGGGTTGGAAGGGGTTTCAATCCAAATCAGTTTTGTTTTTGGAGTGATCGCCTTCGCTATATTGCCGGCATGGGTGGTGTCAACAAAGCTGGTTCTAATCCCAAATTGCTGGTATACCTGCGTAAAAAGCCGGAACGCCCCGCCATAGATATCATCTACGGCCAGTATCTCATCACCGGTCTCCAGCAGTTTTACAATCGCATCGATCGCCGCTAGCCCGCTGCTAAAGGCAATTCCGGTATGCCCATTTTCCAGTGTAGCAAGCAGGTCTTCTAAAACATTTCTCGTAGGATTGGCGGTTCTTGCATAATCATAGCCACGGTTTATGCCAGGTGCATCCTGCACAAAAGTGGAAGTCTGGTAAATAGGAACGGATATCGCTCCTGTTAACGGATCAATGGGAATGCTGTGGATCAATTGTGTTGCGGTACTCATTGTTAAGACATTTTTCCCCGGTATTCCCAAAGGGTTACCGGGATAGTTAAAAAAATTGTTAAACAGTAATGGTACTTATCAGAAGGCGGAGGAATTTTTACCGGGAACTTTTATTTGCCGCTGATACAGGGGCATAAAAAAAACTCATCCGGTAAATCAGATGAGCCTTTAAATATTGTAGATAATATTTTGAAGCGTTTCGTCTGACTTATCTATCCCGTTACTGCGTAAAACCTGTAATACGGGTTGGAGTTGGCACCTTGCGCAGGTCTTTAAATATAAAAACATGTGCAGGTTGTCAAGGCTTCAAAGGGCCATATCCCTCAGCCTTTCTTGATAAGCGATAATTGTAAGAGCTGGTGCAAATATAATGATCAAAAATAAAACAGGAAATTTATTCTGCAATTATTTAGAGCGCCGTCAATCCGGTATAAAAAAAGAGGCTGCAGGAATGCAGCCCCTATCGTCCTAAACCCTTTAAGAAAAAAGTTTAATTATTTTACCGCGTTAGTGTGCTCGATCTTGGTTCCTACAAAAACCCAGGGTTTTTCAACCTTCATGGTTTTAACCACTTTTTTACTCTTAGTCTTTTTTGCTTTAGGTGCTACAGCAACTGGTTCTTCAACCGGAGCTGGAGCAAAAGCAGCAGCAGGATCCTGATCGTTATAGGCTTTTCCGATACAGATGCTGATGATCTTAGTGTCTTTGTCATAGATCAGGGTTCCTTCTTTTACATCTTTCCCGTCTTCAGTTTTTTGAGCGGGTATTTTGTAAGTAGATGGTGATTTTCTCAGCATACCTTTTATTTTACCTTGAGGTAAGCCTTCGATCCAAACCAGACCTTTGTTTTGTTCATCCAATACAACCTTTACATTGCTAACCGCTGGTGTAGCTTCTGTTGAAGCTGCTGGTGCAGTGGCGGCAGAATCAGTCATAGCTGGTGCTGCAGTTGCCTGGTATTCTCCGATTACAGGAAAAACCTGGTCAATCGCAAGAGCTTCCGGCATAGGTTGCAATTTGTATTTTGCTGCAATAGAATCAACCGTAGGGTTACTCATAGCAGGGTTAGCAGGGTTGCTGGTCGTGGATTTGGTGGAATCCTGTGCATTTACTGCTGAAAACATTAATAATATCGCTGCGAAGAAAGCGGCTTTTTTCATGAGTTAAAGTTTTTGTGTGTTTAATTTGGCACTCGGCATACCTCTTCAAATAATTGTGCCAAAAATCATTTCTGTGGAAAAATCTGGGGTATTCGGGTGAAAATAACCTGAAATACAGGAATTTTAGTCAACATTTTGATGCTGTCGATGTTTTATCTTCGCCATCCGCAAATATGTCGAAACTTAAGCAAAACGGGACTATTTCAGTAATCCAGGATAATGACGTGATCGAGGTTTTTGGTGCCCGGGTTCATAATCTGCAGAATATCGATATCGGCATTCCGAGAAATAAACTGGTGGTAATCACCGGAATAAGTGGCAGCGGAAAATCCTCCCTGGCTTTTGATACCATTTATGCCGAAGGCCAGCGTCGTTATATGGAAACCTTTGGCGCCTATGCCCGTCAGTTTATCGGCGACATGGAGAGGCCGGATGTTGACAAGATCACCGGACTTTCACCGGTTATTTCCATAGAACAGAAAACGACCAATAAAAACCCCCGTTCCACCGTAGGTACCATAACAGAGGTCTATGATTTCTTACGCCTTCTTTATGCAAGGATCGGGGAGGCCTATTCGTACAATACCGGCAAAAAAATGGTGAAATGGAGCGAGGAAGAAATCGTCCAGAATATTGTCTCGCGATTTAAAAATAAAAAAATCAGTATCCTGGCGCCATTGGTCCGGGGACGTAAAGGGCATTACCGGGAATTGTTTGAGGACGTACGGAAAAAGGGTTTTTTAAAAGTGAGAATTGATGGTGAAATAAAAGACATTGTTCCTAAAATGCAGGTCGACCGGTATAAGATACATGATATCGAACTGGTGGTGGACCGCTTGCACGTTACCGATGAATTTAAAACCCGGTTAAGTCAGAGTGTTCAGCTGTCATTAAAACTGGGAAAAGATCTAATTTTTATAGCTATAGATAATGAACGGGGTTCCGTCACCAGGGCCGGATTAAAAAACGGGGATGGCATTGGCCCGGTTATACAATACAGTAAGTTACTAATGTGTGAAGACACGGGTATCAGCTATGAAGAACCGTCACCCAATGCTTTTTCATTTAATTCTCCTTATGGGGCCTGCCCGGTATGCAAAGGACTAGGGACCACATTTCATGTAAACATGGAAGCGGTAATTCCAGACCCTGCACTCAGTATCAGTGAAGGAGGTATTGCTCCGCTGGGTGAGGAACGGGATGCTTATGTGTACCGGCAAATGAATGAAGTGGCCAAAAAGAATAAAATTTCGCTGGCAACTCCGGTCAAAGACCTCCCCGCGAGGGCATTGAATATTTTATTATATGGTAACGAAGAAGGAACCGAAATTGAAATTGATTTTGAAAATGTGAAGTTCGATCCCGCCGCTCCTTATGAAGGCATCATTAATATGCTGAACCGCTGGTTTAATAATGGATACAGCGAGGGCATCAGGGACTGGGCGGAAGCTTATATGCAGTTGAAGCCCTGTGAAGCCTGTGGCGGCGCAAGATTGAAAAAGGAAAGTCTGTGGTTTAAGATCAATAACAGGAATATAGCAGAGCTGGGCAATATGAACCTGGATAACCTGGCTGCCTGGCTCGACGGTCTTGAATTGAGGATCACCAGCAAGCAATCGACGATTGCGAAAGATGTACTAAAGGAAATCCGGGAAAGGCTTCAGTTCCTGCTGAATGTGGGTTTAACCTACCTTACATTGGGCCGTGCCTCCAAAACACTGAGTGGCGGCGAATCACAGCGTATTCGTCTCGCTACGCAAATCGGTTCGCAATTACAGGGCATCACCTATATACTGGACGAACCTTCGGTGGGCCTTCATCAGAGAGACAATCACCGGTTGATTGACGCATTGAAAAAACTGCGGGATATTGGCAACAGCGTGCTGGTAGTGGAACATGACAAGGATATCATGCTCGCAGCCGACTATCTTATCGATATTGGCCCCAAAGCCGGTTATCATGGAGGCAGGATCGTAGCGCAGGGTAAGCCATCGGAACTACTGAAACTGGATACCCTGACGTCAAGTTACCTGAACGGCCACCGGAAGATTGCCGTTCCCGCAGAAAGAAGAAAGGGTAATGGAAAATTCCTGGAACTAAAAGGGGCAAAAGGAAACAACCTGACTAACGTGGACGTGAAATTCCCGTTGGGAAAATTTATTATAATCTCCGGAGTGAGTGGCAGCGGAAAGTCAACGTTGATTAATGAAACGCTGTACCCGATTTTATCCAGGCATGCTTATGGGTCCAGGGTAAGCCCGCTGGAATATAAGTCGATTAAAGGATTGGAGAATATTGACAAAGTGATAGAAATCGATCAATCACCGATAGGCAGGACCCCGCGGAGTAATCCGGCAACTTATTGCGGTTTTTTTACCGAGATAAGAACCTTGTTTGCTTCGGTACCGGAAGCAAAAATCCGGGGATATAATGCGGGCCGTTTTTCTTTTAATGTTAAGAGCGGCCGCTGTGATGTGTGTGAAGGCGGTGGCATGCGCGTTATTGAAATGAATTTTTTACCGGATGTCTATGTGCATTGTGAAAAATGTAATGGTAAAAGATATAACCGGGAAACGCTGGAGATACGGTATAAAGGTAAATCCATTGCTGATGTGCTGAACATGACCGTTGAAGAAGCGGTGGAATTCTTTCAGCCCGTACCATACCTGTACCGTAAAATAAAAGTGCTGGAGGAAGTGGGACTGGGATATATCAGCCTGGGGCAATCGGCGGTTACACTTAGTGGTGGGGAAGCCCAGCGGGTAAAACTATCGACAGAATTAGGTAAAAGAGACACGGGCAAAACGTTTTATATTTTAGATGAACCAACAACCGGTTTACATTTCGAAGACATCAGGCATTTGCTCGATGTATTGAATAAACTGGTGGACAGGGGAAATACCGTCCTGGTTATTGAGCATAATATGGATGTTATCAAAGTCGGTGATCACATCATTGACATCGGGCCGGAAGGTGGCGATGGTGGCGGTAAAATATTATTTGAAGGTACGCCGGAAGAGCTATTGACATGCAAGGCAAGTTATACAGCCCATTTTTTAAAAGAAGAACTTACGTAGTTATGGAATCTATCATTATTGACATGGATGAAGTGATGGCGGATACGATGGGAGGTATGATTAACTGGTACAGGAAAGAAGGATATAATGGAATCATTGATTATGCCAGGATGCCGGGCGGGTCATGGATAAAAGGATTCCCGGAAGAACACCGGGGGATGGTAAGGAAACACTTGTTTGACCCCGGTTTTTTCCGCGATCTGCCGGTCATGAAAGATTGCACCGGGGTGATCGAACAACTCAACAAGAAATATAACATCTTTATCGTGTCCGCGGCGATGGAATTTCCGAATTCATTAAGGGACAAACTTGATTGGCTTAACGAACATTTTTCCTTCCTCACCTGGCATCAATTCGTCTTCTGTGGTAATAAAAGCGTCGTTCAAGGGGACTATATGATTGATGACCTGGTAAGAAATTTTTCAGGATTCAGGGGTAAAAAGTACCTGTTCAGCGGACCGCACAATACAGAAATTACCGGGTATGACCGGTTGAACAGCTGGAACCACGCACTGACAACCTTCCTATAGTTTTTGAACCACGGAGATTCTGTGTTAAGAACCAAATGATTTATTTTTTTTATTTTTGTGCTTTAGGCGGCTTAAGCCAGCCTGTTTAGTGGGGCAGTCTTTAAGATTGCCCCCTAATTTTTTGAGTTATGGTTGATCAGTCCCTCTTCTAGATTTTGTAAATAGTTTTTATCATAAGGGGTATTGGTTTTATAAAGGATGTACATCATTTCCAGTAATTTCCTTTGGATTGCTACGACCGCTTTCATTTTAATCCCATGCTTTGACATCAACCTGGCAAATACAGCTTTAAATCGTTGGTCATGTCTTATAGCCGTTAAGGCAGGCATATGCATGGCTTTGCGTAAGTATTTATTGCCTTTTTTAGATATCCTGGGTTTTCCTTTTACTGATGTACCGGATTGCTTTTCCTTTACATCCAGGCCTGCATAGCTTGTCAGCTGGCCCTTACTTCGGATTAATTCAAAGCCATTGGTCTCCGCTATAACGGTAACGGCTGTTAATACGCCGACTCCGGTCAAAGAACTGAGGAGCTTAACTGTATTTTTCACTTCGTCATTCCCTTTGGTCAACACGGCAATTTCTGTCTTTATTTCCTGTTCTTGTTTTTCTAAAAAGGCTATTTGTTTCCTGGACCGGGCTACACTGGTTTTATTGGGTTCAGCCTCTGCCTGCTCTGCATGCAATTGGTTTTTGGCGATTGTCCGGATCTGTATCAGCTGGTCCCGCTCCCGGGTTAATTGCCGGAGTTTTTTATACACCGGGTTGGGACGTTTCCATTGATCCAATTTTCTTTCCAGTCCAAAACGGGCTATGGCTTCTGAAGCCGTTTTGTCGGTTACCGTCTTTACTTCCAGGCTACGGGCATAGTTACTTATTTTATTGGGCAGCACAATGCTTACTTCCTGTTGCTGCTCCGCTAAATAATAAGCCAGGGATTCATGATACACCCCGGTGGCTTCCATGACAAACCGCACCGGTACGGATGGATCCGTCAATTTGCTTATCCATCCCATAAAACTCACAAAACCTTTAGCCGTATTGGCAAACGTTTTACTCCCGTACAACTCCGGGGTCCAGTCGTCATACATTCTGCCCAGGCAAACTACCAGTTCATCCTGAGCTACATCAATACCGGCAACTTGTTTTACAATTGTTTTCATACCAATGAATTTTTAAGATGAAAAGTGAAAAATCTCCCTTCGTTTTGTCTCCTGGTTGGATATGCTGGCTATAGAGCGCTGCTCTATTCCTTACATTCTGTTCAAACTCGAAGAGATCTAAAAGAGTGAGGCTTTTTCTCCGTGTGAACATACTCTTTGAGTTGTTTAGTCACAAGTTCGCTCTCACCCTTTTTTCACTTTGAATAGTCAAATCTATTGGTATAATAACTTTCTCTCAAAGAACTATTTTTACTTAATTTGTAAACATAGGAGACACAGAGAACGCGGAGTTAAACAGGGTGATGCGCTGTGTAACTCCGTGACTCCGTGCCCCTGTGGTTCAAAAAAAATCAGATATTCACTTTAATCGTTCCATACTCAACGCCGAAAACAGGCATAAGGATCCTGCTCATTATGAAACCAAGTACCATATATACAACAATAATAACAACCAGGGAGACGACATAATAACCGATATGTTTATCCTCCGGCGTTTTCTTTAATTTCGGGATGCCCAGATACAACAGGTACAGGCCATACAATCCAAACAAAGCACCTACCAGGGCAATCGCCGGCACAATAGAAAGAAGTCCGCCAACCCAGGCAGGAGTATAGGCATATGCTACCAGCTGCACGGAACGACCCATATTCTTTTCTGAACCGAAACTGGGTGCCAGCGCGTCAATTACAAAGGCACATATATAAACCCCGGCAATCGCCCCGATCAATGCATTAAGGGCATAGTATAACCCCCAGTTGGTACCTGCCACCTTAAATAAACCGGAATTAACGCCAATAAGCCCGTAGCCTATAAAAGCAGCCACAGCGGCGGCTCCTGCCAGGGGTAATACATAACCGGTAATAATTTTTCCGCTATCAGGCTGTTCTGTAGCAATCAGGTCCCACTCTTTGGCAGGACTGATAATAATGTTTTTTGCACGATCGATCAGGCGCATAAAAATTGGTTTTTGGTAAGTTTATAGTGAATATGAATATACCAAAATCCCGGGGTTTTCCCGCGCAGTAAAGAAGTAGGGTACGGAATCGGGGAAATGGGGTGGATGCTTGTAAAAGGGATCAAAAATGCCCCATAAGTGCGGCAGGGATTTATTGGAAAATCTTTTTGAATCGTAACCAGAACCGGCCTGGTTTATTCATGCGGATATCAGATTTTTTCAACTTCCCTGCCCCTTAGGGGTTCTTAGTTATGGCTATGAAAAGAACTGAGTTTAAAATGCTGTTCCGGTAAGCTGTTGCAGTGAGTATTTAATAAAATTTTATACTAATGAGAGTACCAATAGAGAACGGATTAGGTTTTTTTCAACCGGGTATCAGATTTTATTAAGCTCTCTACTGCTTACCGGAACAGCACTCAATAACGTGTATAAAAAAATTATTCTATAATGAGTTTACCGAAATCTGTTTCTTCATCTCCTGAAAATGCATTGTAAGTATAGGCTCCCTTCTCAAGAGTTGTTATAATTTTCTTTTCTTTTGACTTTAATTTATAATTCACCACCATGGTACCCTCCAGATCAAAAACATAAAAATCAATCGTCTGGTCGGCTATGTCCTTTACAACCACGCGCACTGATTTCTGTTCCGGGTTATGAACGATCTTGATGAGATTTTTTCTATCCCTGGCGATATGACTTTTACTATTACCTTTTCTTTCGACAGAATGATTGTTTTTGTTGATGTCAAGGTTATCAAAAGGGGAGTGGGACGATGAAAGTACCAGGCCGGCAATACCTGTAATCAGATAGTTCTGCCGGTAATTATCTAGTAATCTTTTCTTTTTCATAAGGGTATAGGATATATTAAAAATGGGTAGCAATAGCTATTAATAATAAACCGGACAACGCAACTGGCGCATATTCGGATTATGTTCACCCAGCCTCCATCCAATCTTGATCAGCGTCGAAAAATAGGCGTCATTGTCTTTCGGATCACCACGTTGCTGGTTTATAGTTGGACGGGAAATGGTGGGGTTATAATATCGTTCCCGGTACATCAGCTGTTTTGCCTGTGCCGCCTGTGCCGGAGAAAGATACACATCAAACAAGTTGGGATCAATATACGTTTTGCTGACGTTATCAAGATAGTCTGTAAAGGTCTTTCGGTGCAACAGTTCAAGACCCACGTACATGTTTTCTTTGATATAGTACTTTATACCGAATCCCATTGGGATTTCCAGCGCGGTTAATTTATATTGTTTGCGATCGGGATATTCTGCCATGCCCTGACCTTCCAAACGAAGGGGTCTCAGGTCCACCCAGGCCGCGCCATTAGGTCCGTAATATTTTGCCTGAGGATTAAAATGGAAAACACCCACTCCGATTAAACCGTAGGGGCGAAACTTTCCTTTGAGTCCTTCATAACTTTCGAAGAATATGGTAGGATATACTTCAAGAGCAAGATATCCTTCCAACATATTTGATTTGAAGCTAAGATTTCTCTGCTTTCGGTCATGCTCCCAGCCGCCCTTGTCTTTAATGATACTGTCGTTTCCTTCAATCTGACCCATATTAAAGGCTGCACGGATACCTATCCACTCTTTAGGGAAATATGTTCCATATATCCCACCCATGAATTTTGTGTACGGGAAATTAAGATCCTTGACAAAACCGGTACCAATACCCTTGTTACCTCCCAGATCTCCAAGGAAGAAAGAGGGCCCTAAAGCAAGACCAACTTCAAGTTGGGAATTCCTTCCAAACACTATTGATTGTGAATACGATTTTGAGACGGAAATGAGAAAGAAGCAAACTAATACGAAATTTCGCATTACCGGTACAATTGCTCTCATGGTGTTTGTTTTTCTGGTTTTCTATTGGATTTGGAACGTAAACATATACTAATGAATACTAGAACGCAACTGGACCGAGATTATTTCTTTGCATAACTATATATAAAATGTTTTTTTACGTAGGGGAAATACGAGATGCCGGATGCTGGATACCAGATGCCGGATCGCAGACGATGGATGCTGGATCCTCAAAGTAAAAAGTAAATATTCAAAAGTAAAAAAGGGGTCGTTTCCGGTGAGCAGGTCTTATTTTCTATTTTTTACTTTTGAATTTTTACTGGTACACACTTTTTCTCTTTTAATTCCGTTGCCTCGTCATCTCAATATGTTCAATATTGTCTTCCAGGTATATTTCGCTGGTTTGAATAAAACCCAGGGAGGTATAAAATTTTTTGAGATAAACCTGGGCGCCTATGCGTATATCAACGAGGCCAAATAAATTTTCGGTTTCCTCGATAGATTTTTCCATTAACAGTCTTCCCAACCCGTTTTTTCTGGCTTTTGGTGACGTTACTACCCGGCCGATAGAAGGCAGCTCATAAGCAATACCCGCAGGAACTATCCGGGTATAGGCGCATAACAATTCATCCTGCCATCCCATCAGGTGCCAGGCAAACCGGTCTTTATTGTCAGCATCCTGGAAAGGACAATTCTGTTCAACGATAAAAACCTCTATCCTCAACTGCAGGATGTTATAAAGTTCATGAACGGTGAGATCGTCAAATTTCTTTAGAACCCATTTTATATTCATTAGTCCTGATTTTAGGTTGCAACTGAATCGTCTTTTTGTAATAAAGTTAAAAATAAGAAAGCGCGGCGAGTGGAATCCAAAAGCATTAATTTTAAGTAAAACTTTTTTATGGCCGTCACTGACTTAAGCAATGTACACGGATTAATCAGCAATCTTTTCCATTGGCCTGCTAGCGAAGCGGAATGGAAACAATACCAGCTCTCTGATGAACAGATTAAGTTTTTTAAGGAGAATGGTTATCTGGCCGGAGTTAAAATGCTGGATGAAATGCAAATTGAAAAATTGAAAACCGAACTGAATGAGCTTGCTGATAGCCGCCATCCCGGACATAGTTTATTTTATGAATTTCACTCCAACGAGTCCGCCGATCCATCAACCATACTCTTTCCAGCACAGTGGGATCCGAAGCTTGGAATTCACGTGACTTGAAGTCGC
>JADMIO012894880.1_pt1 | contig 73677 bp, 65 predicted proteins | sample 8958161 | NCBI WGS metagenome assembly JADMIO01 (sample SAMN16585339, study PRJNA669376) | soil metagenome | isolation source: Crop rotation soil | place: USA: Cullars Rotation, Alabama | collected 2011
ATCAGACCGACGATACGAGTGGGACCGTGGTCCCAGACTAATAATCAGACCGACGATACGAGTGGGACCGTGGTCCCAGTCTGATTATCAGACCGACGATACAAGTGGAACAGTTATGCCCGGGAATTCCTGCAGGATCGATCCGCTCGAGAAGCTTTCTAGTGGTACCAACCCAGGCAGGTAGCACAGTGCGCGCCCACTGCCTTACGGATAGCACGACGCATCTTCGCCGCAGCGTTGTTCCCACGGGCGATAGCAGCACGCCGCTTCGCATGGCTCTTCACACTGCGCTGTGCCTGATAGGTGGCGTGGTGCTGAGCACAGCGCCCACCATGAGTAGCCCAGTCCCTACAGTCGAGACACCGGGTACGCATAGGGCACCCCCCCCCCCCTTCCGGGGACACCCCCCTATCCGTCGACACCCCCCTACCTACTCACGTGAGTAGGCTGGGCGCGGCAGCGCTAGAAGCGACCGCCCGTCATGAAGTGGGCAGTGAGCCAACCCATGAAGGCCAGTAGCGCAAAGCGTCGAGCACGCACCCAACCCGAAGGCTTGCCTGTACTGCCGCTTTGCGTGGCGAACCATGACCAGACGTGTTCGCTCAGCGTGTCGCCCGGCTTCTTATTGAAGAGCGCTCGACCCTCAATGACGCCGAACGCGGCAAGCCATGCGAGCCAAGCGATTGTGTATCCGCTCATTGAGCCCCCCGACGGATTCGAACCGCCGACCCCCTGATTACGAAACAGGCGCTCTAACCGAACTGAGCTAGGGAGGCAACGCCGGTCGCTCAACCCTGGGAGAGATCAGGGGAGTGACCGGCCTGAGTGGGTAGCGCTCGACGCCGTTCCTTAGCGGTGCTTGATGCGTGGCGCGTAAACCCCTCTACCTATATGAAGGTTGTCGGCAACCTGATTCGGGGTCACAGCGAAGGGCGCCCGGGTGACGCTGTGATGAAGTGGCGTGAAGTCTGGATTACCCAATGAGAAGTCATTAGGAATGTGTGTTTCGAGTCATTCCGTCACAGCATCACTTCCCCCAGGTCAACGGCTCGCCCCGCTGTGCTGTGGTGACGGAGTCACTGTTACTTAGGCTAACTAACTAAACCGAGACAAGAGAAATGGGCCGACCGGGGGACCGGCCGACCCTTCCCGCTGCCCCAGGAAGCCCGCTGTGCGCCCGTCTCAGCGCCTAACAGGCTTCCCGGGTGTCTCGCTACGCCGCTACGTCTTCCGTGCCGTCCTGGGCGTCGTCTTCGTCGTCGTCGGTCGGCGGCTTCGCCCACGTGATCGAAGCGCGCTTCTCGATGGGCGTTCCCTGCCCCCTGCCCGTAGTCGACTTCGTGACAACGATCTTGTCTACGAAGAGCCCGACGAACACGCGCTTGTCGTCTACTGACGCGCGCCCCCACCACGACTTAGGGCCGGTCGGGTCAGCGTCGGCGTCTTCGGGGAACCATTGGTCAAGGGGAAGCTTCGGGGCTTCGGCGGCTTCAAGTTCGGCAAGCCGCTCTTCCGCCCCTTGCTGCCGGAGCGTCAGCGCTGCCTGTTGCTTCCGGAAGTGCTTCCTGCCAACGGGTCCGTCGTACGCGCCTGCCGCGCGGTCTTCGTACAGCTCTTCAAGGGCGTTCAGGGCGTCGGCGCGCTCCGCAACAAGGTTCGCCCGTTCGCCGCTCTTCTCAGGCGCCTCAGTGAGCTTGCCGAAGCGTCGGGCGGCTTCCCACAGAAGCGCCAACGTCTCTTCGTCGCCTTCGGCGTGCCTGATCTTGTTGAAGATGCGTTCCGCAACGAACTTGTCGAGTGCCGCCATGCTGACGTTGCACGTGCCTTCGTGCTGCCCAGGTGCGGACGGGTCGACCACCTTCCGGCGACGGCAGCGGTAAGAGTCCTTGATCGATTCTTCCCCGCGCTTCGAAGTCATGACGGCGCCACACTCGCAGTACAGCTTGTCCATGGCGGACAGAATGGCTTGCCCCCGGGAAAGCCCCTTGCCGCGCCCCCTGCCGTCCAACCACGCCTGAAGCTCATACCACTCAGCGGGCTCGATGATCGGTCCGCAATCAAGCTCGACCGGCCGGAGCGTGATCGGGTCGCGCTGAATGCGGTAACCCTCAATCTTCGTGGTCGGCGTGCCGTCCGGCTTCTTCTTGTAGATCACCTCAGCGGCGAAGCCCGCAATACGCGGGTCCCGAAGGATTCGCATAACGGTTGCCGGGTCCCAGGCGCTTGAAGCGGTCTTCTTCCCAATCGTCTCGCCCCGGGTCGGCACGGCGTCAGCGTCCATGCGCTTACAAAGCCCCGTGATGCTGCCCGGGTGAATGGCGGCTTGACTGCCCGGCTTGAAGGGAAGGTGTTTGTGCGTCTTGATCTCACGCCACCACCACCGGATTACGTCGGGCTCGAACTCGAAGGGTCCGGTAAGGGGAGTGGTCGAGTGCGCAAGCTTGTTGATGACGACATTGACCATTCGGCCGTTGCGCGTGATCTCCTTCGTCTCCGAAACAAGCTCGAAGCCGTAAGGCGCCTTCCCGCCGACGTACCCGCCCAATTCGCGCTGAAGGTTCTTCGTGTCGAGAATCTTCGCCGACTTCAGCGAAGATTCTTTGTGCGACGCGTCGAGCCGCATAATCAGGTGAATCAGGTCCATGACGTTTCCCTGCCGGAAGACGCCTTCCTGAGTGGAAACAATCGTCACGCCCAGGGCGAGCAATTCCGAGACAATCGGAATCGCGTCCATGACCTTCAGGCGCGAGAAGCGCGACACGTCATAGACAATGATCATGTTGAGCCGCCCGGCGCGGCATTCGTTCAGGATGCGTTCGAACTCCGGGCGCTCCGCCGTCCCGAACGCCGACGTGCCCGGCGCTTCGCTGAAATGCCCGACGAACCTGAACCGGCCCCCGTCGCGCTCGACTTCGCGCTGAAGGTCGGCCGCCTTGTCTTCGTTGGCGCTACGCTGTGTCGCTGGGCTTGCTGCGCTCGAATTCTCGCGCTCGCGCGACTGACGGTCGTAAGCACCCGCGTACGTGTCCACCCCGGTCACAACCCCTTGTGTCATGTCGGCGACCCTACGCCCCCAACTGAGAGAACTCAAAGGTTACCCCAGTTGGGGCACTACTCCCGAAAACCGCTTCTGACCTGGGAAAACGTGAAGCCCCGGGGCATCCGCTGAGGGTTGCCGCCGGGGCTTCGGTGTGTCCGTCAGTACGGGCCATAGAGGGGCGTCGTGTAACCCACCCAGGGCGATTGCTCCGGCACGGGGAAGCCGCGCCACGCCTTCGGGACGTCGCGGTGAGTTCAGGCTTTTTCATATCTCATTGCCCCCGGACGAGCGTCTGCTCCGCCATTCGCCGTCCGCCGTGCCAATCGGATCAGCCGTCCAAATGCGGGATTTTCGTTAGTCGGAGGCCAAACGGCATTGAGCGTCAGCATATCATCAGCGAGCTGAAGAAAGACAATCCCCGATCCGCTCCACGTGTTGCCCCAGCAATCAGCGCGACCTTGCCCCTCCAACGTCATCTCGTTCTCCGCTCATGAGCTCAGCCACTGGCGAGCGGCATCGCATTCTTCGCATCCCGCCTCTGGCGGATGCAGGAAGATCAACGGATCTCGGCCCAGTTGACCCAGGGCTGTCGCCACAATGTCGCGGGAGCGGATCAACCGAGCAAAGGCATGACCGACTGGACCTTCCTTCTGAAGGCTCTTCTCCTTGAGCCACCTGTCCGCCAAGGCAAAGCGCTCACAGCAGTGGTCATTCTCGAGATAATCGACGCGTACCAACTTGCCATCCTGAAGAATGGTGCAGTGTCTCGGCACCCCATAGGGAACCTTTGCCATCAACTCGGCAAGATGCAGCGTCGTGTTGGCATCGTGTCCCACGCCGAGGAGAAGTACCTGCCCATCGAGTTCATGGACACGGGCGACCGGGCTTGCAGGCGAGTGAGGTGGCAGGGGCAATGGATCAGAGATGATCTGCTCTGCCTGTGGCCCCGCTGCCGCAAAGGCAAATGGATGGGCGCTGCGCTTTACATTTGGCAGGCGCCAGAATGTGTCAGAGACAACTCCAAGGTCCGGTGTAACGGGCGACGTGGCAGGATCGAACGGCTCGTCGTCCAGACCTGACCACGAGGGCATGACGAGCGTCCCTCCCGGACCCAGCGCAGCACGCAGGGCCTCGATCAGTCCAAGTGGCCCATCTTCGAGGGGCCGGACGCTACGGAAGGAGCTGTGGACCAGCAGCACACCGCCGGGGGTAACCCCAAGGTTGAGAAGCTGACCGATGAGCTCGGCTTTTCGCCATTCGTATTGCACGACATTGCACTCCACCGCTGATGACATCAGTCGATCATAGCACGATCAACGGCACTGTTGCAAATAGTCGGTGGTGATAAACTTATCATCCCCTTTTGCTGATGGAGCTGCACATGAACCCATTCAAAGGCCGGCATTTTCAGCGTGACATCATTCTGTGGGCCGTACGCTGGTACTGCAAATACGGCATCAGTTACCGTGAGCTGCAGGTCGACGGATCTTTTCCGCTGCATAACCCTGCTTCGGGGTCATTATAGCGATTTTTTCGGTATATCCATCCTTTTTCGCACGATATACAGGATTTTGCCAAAGGGTTCGTGTAGACTTTCCTTGGTGTATCCAACGGCGTCAGCCGGGCAGGATAGGTGAAGTAGGCCCACCCGCGAGCGGGTGTTCCTTCTTCACTGTCCCTTATTCGCACCTGGCGGTGCTCAACGGGAATCCTGCTCTGCGAGGCTGGCCGGCTACCGCCGGCGTAACAGATGAGGGCAAGCGGATGGCTGATGAAACCAAGCCAACCAGGAAGGGCAGCCCACCTATCAAGGTGTACTGCCTTCCAGACGAACGAAGAGCGATTGAGGAAAAGGCGGCGGCGGCCGAGAGAGAATATTCAGGCCAGTTATGCTTTCTGGCCTGTAACAAAGGACATTAAGTAAAGACAGATAAACGTAGACTAAAACGTGGTCGCATCAGGGTGCTGGCTTTTCAAGTTCCTTAAGAATGGCCTCAATTTTCTCTATACACTCAGTTGGAACACGAGACCTGTCCAGGTTAAGCACCATTTTATCGCCCTTATACAATACTGTCGCTCCAGGAGCAAACTGATGTCGTGAGCTTAAACTAGTTCTTGATGCAGATGACGTTTTAAGCACAGAAGTTAAAAGAGTGATAACTTCTTCAGCTTCAAATATCACCCCAGCTTTTTTCTGCTCATGAAGGTTAGATGCCTGCTGCTTAAGTAATTCCTCTTTATCTGTAAAGGCTTTTTGAAGTGCATCACCTGACCGGGCAGATAGTTCACCGGGGTGAGAAAAAAGAGCAACAACTGATTTAGGCAATTTGGCGGTGTTGATACAGCGGGTAATAATCTTACGTGAAATATTTTCCGCATCAGCCAGCGCAGAAATATTTCCAGCAAATTCATTCTGCAATCGGCTTGCATAACGCTGACCACGTTCATAAGCACTTGTTGGGCGATAATCGTTACCCAATCTGGATAATGCAGCCATCTGCTCATCATCCAGCTCGCCAACCAGAACACGATAATCACTTTCGGTAAGTGCAGCAGCTTTACGACGGCGACTCCCATCGGCAATTTCTATGACACCAGATACTCTTCGACCGAACGCCGGTGTCTGTTGACCAGTCAGTAGAAAAGAAGGGATGAGATCATCCAGTGCGTCCTCAGTAAGCAGCTCCTGGTCACGTTCATTACCTGACCATACCCGAGAGGTCTTCTCAACACTATCACCCCGGAGCACTTCAAGAGTAAACTTCACATCCCGACCACATACAGGCAAAGTAATGGCATTACCGCGAGCCATTACTCCTACGCGCGCAATTAACGAATCCACCATCGGGGCAGCTGGTGTCGATAACGAAGTATCTTCAACCGGTTGAGTATTGAGCGTATGTTTTGGAATAACAGGCGCACGCTTCATTATCTAATCTCCCAGCGTGGTTTAATCAGACGATCGAAAATTTCATTGCAGACAGGTTCCCAAATAGAAAGAGCATTTCTCCAGGCACCAGTTGAAGAGCGTTGATCAATGGCCTGTTCAAAAACAGTTCTCATCCGGATCTGACCTTTACCAACTTCATCCGTTTCACGTACAACATTTTTTAGAACCATGCTTCCCCAGGCATCCCGAATTTGCTCCTCCATCCACGGGGACTGAGAGCCATTACTATTGCTGTATTTGGTAAGCAAAATACGTACATCAGGCTCGAACCCTTTAAGATCAACGTTCTTGAGCAGATCACGAAGCATATCGAAAAACTGCAGTGCGGAGGTGTAGTCAAACAACTCAGCAGGCGTGGGAACAATCAGCACATCAGCAGCACATACGACATTAATCGTGCCGATACCCAGGTTAGGCGCGCTGTCAATAACTATGACATCATAGTCATGAGCAACAGTTTCAATGGCCAGTCGGAGCATCAGGTGTGGATCGGTGGGCAGTTTACCTTCATCAAATTTGCCCATTAACTCAGTTTCAATACGGTGCAGAGCCAGACAGGAAGGAATAATGTCAAGCCCCGGCCAGCAAGTGGGCTTTATTGCATAAGTGACATCGTCCTTTTCCCCAAGATAGAAAGGCAGGAGAGTGTCTTCTGCATGAATATGAAGATCTGGTACCCATCCGTGATACATTGAGGCTGTTCCCTGGGGGTCGTTACCTTCCACGAGCAAAACACGTAGCCCCTTCAGAGCCAGATCCTGAGCAAGATGAACAGAAACTGAGGTTTTGTAAACGCCTCCTTTATGGGCAGCAACCCCGATCACCGGTGGAAATACGTCTTCAGCACGTCGCAATCGCGTACCAAACACATCACGCATATGATTAATTTGTTCAATTGTATAACCAACACGTTGCTCAACCCGTCCTCGAATTTCCATATCCGGGTGCGGTAGTCGCCCTGCTTTCTCGGCATCTCTGATAGCCTGAGAAGAAACCCCAACTAAATCCGCTGCTTCACCTATTCTCCAGCGCCGGGTTATTTTCCTCGCTTCCGGGCTGTCATCATTAAACTGTGCAATGGCGATAGCCTTCGTCATTTCATGACCAGCGTTTATGCACTGGTTAAGTGTTTCCATGAGTTTCATTCTGAACATCCTTTAATCATTGCTTTGCGTTTTTTTATTAAATCTTGCAATTTACTGCAAAGCAACAACAAAATCGCAAAGTCATCAAAAAACCGCAAAGTTGTTTAAAATAAGAGCAACACTACAAAAGGAGATAAGAAGAGCACATACCTCAGTCACTTATTATCACTAGCGCTCGCCGCAGCCGTGTAACCGAGCATAGCGAGCGAACTGGCGAGGAAGCAAAGAAGAACTGTTCTGTCAGATAGCTCTTACGCTCAGCGCAAGAAGAAATATCCACCGTGGGAAAAACTCCAGGTAGAGGTACACACGCGGATAGCCAATTCAGAGTAATAAACTGTGATAATCAACCCTCATCAATGATGACGAACTAACCCCCGATATCAAGTCACATGACGAAGGGAAAGAGAAGGAAATCAACTGTGACAAACTGCCCTCAAATTTGGCTTCCTTAAAAATTACAGTTCAAAAAGTATGAGAAAATCCATGCAGGCTGAAGGAAACAGCAAAACTGTGACAAATTACCCTCAGTAGGTCAGAACAAATGTGACGAACCACCCTCAAATCTGTGACAGATAACCCTCAGACTATCCTGTCGTCATGGAAGTGATATCGCGGAAGGAAAATACGATATGAGTCGTCTGGCGGCCTTTCTTTTTCTCAATGTATGAGAGGCGCATTGGAGTTCTGCTGTTGATCTCATTAACACAGACCTGCAGGAAGCGGCGGCGGAAGTCAGGCATACGCTGGTAACTTTGAGGCAGCTGGTAACGCTCTATGATCCAGTCGATTTTCAGAGAGACGATGCCTGAGCCATCCGGCTTACGATACTGACACAGGGATTCGTATAAACGCATGGCATACGGATTGGTGATTTCTTTTGTTTCACTAAGCCGAAACTGCGTAAACCGGTTCTGTAACCCGATAAAGAAGGGAATGAGATATGGGTTGATATGTACACTGTAAAGCCCTCTGGATGGACTGTGCGCACGTTTGATAAACCAAGGAAAAGATTCATAGCCTTTTTCATCGCCGGCATCCTCTTCAGGGCGATAAAAAACCACTTCCTTCCCCGCGAAACTCTTCAATGCCTGCCGTATATCCTTACTGGCTTCCGCAGAGGTCAATCCGAATATTTCAGCATATTTAGCAACATGGATCTCGCAGATACCGTCATGTTCCTGTAGGGTGCCATCAGATTTTCTGATCTGGTCAACGAACAGATACAGCATACGTTTTTGATCCCGGGAGAGACTATATGCCGCCTCAGTGAGGTCGTTTGACTGGACGATTCGCGGGCTATTTTTACGTTTCTTGTGATTGATAACCGCTGTTTCCGCCATGACAGATCCATGTGAAGTGTGACAAGTTTTTAGATTGTCACACTAAATAAAAAAGAGTCAATAAGCAGGGATAACTTTGTGAAAAAACAGCTTCTTCTGAGGGCAATTTGTCACAGGGTTAAGGGCAATTTGTCACAGACAGGACTGTCATTTGAGGGTGATTTGTCACACTGAAAGGGCAATTTGTCACAACACCTTCTCTAGAACCAGCATGGATAAAGGCCTACAAGGCGCTCTAAAAAAGAAGATCTAAAAACTATAAAAAAAATAATTATAAAAATATCCCCGTGGATAAGTGGATAACCCCAAGGGAAGTTTTTTCAGGCATCGTGTGTAAGCAGAATATATAAGTGCTGTTCCCTGGTGCTTCCTCGCTCACTCGACCGGGAGGGTTCGAGAAGGGGGGGCACCCCCCTTCGGCGTGCGCGGTCACGCGCACAGGGCGCAGCCCTGGTTAAAAACAAGGTTTATAAATATTGGTTTAAAAGCAGGTTAAAAGACAGGTTAGCGGTGGCCGAAAAACGGGCGGAAACCCTTGCAAATGCTGGATTTTCTGCCTGTGGACAGCCCCTCAAATGTCAATAGGTGCGCCCCTCATCTGTCAGCACTCTGCCCCTCAAGTGTCAAGGATCGCGCCCCTCATCTGTCAGTAGTCGCGCCCCTCAAGTGTCAATACCGCAGGGCACTTATCCCCAGGCTTGTCCACATCATCTGTGGGAAACTCGCGTAAAATCAGGCGTTTTCGCCGATTTGCGAGGCTGGCCAGCTCCACGTCGCCGGCCGAAATCGAGCCTGCCCCTCATCTGTCAACGCCGCGCCGGGTGAGTCGGCCCCTCAAGTGTCAACGTCCGCCCCTCATCTGTCAGTGAGGGCCAAGTTTTCCGCGAGGTATCCACAACGCCGGCGGCCGGCCGCGGTGTCTCGCACACGGCTTCGACGGCGTTTCTGGCGCGTTTGCAGGGCCATAGACGGCCGCCAGCCCAGCGGCGAGGGCAACCAGCCGAGGGCTTCGCCCTGTCGCTCGACTGCGGCGAGCACTACTGGCTGTAAAAGGACAGACCACATCATGGTTCTGTGTTCATTAGGTTGTTCTGTCCATTGCTGACATAATCCGCTCCACTTCAACGTAACACCGCACGAAGATTTCTATTGTTCCTGAAGGCATATTCAAATCGTTTTCGTTACCGCTTGCAGGCATCATGACAGAACACTACTTCCTATAAACGCTACACAGGCTCCTGAGATTAATAATGCGGATCTCTACGATAATGGGAGATTTTCCCGACTGTTTCGTTCGCTTCTCAGTGGATAACAGCCAGCTTCTCTGTTTAACAGACAAAAACAGCATATCCACTCAGTTCCACATTTCCATATAAAGGCCAAGGCATTTATTCTCAGGATAATTGTTTCAGCATCGCAACCGCATCAGACTCCGGCATCGCAAACTGCACCCGGTGCCGGGCAGCCACATCCAGCGCAAAAACCTTCGTGTAGACTTCCGTTGAACTGATGGACTTATGTCCCATCAGGCTTTGCAGAACTTTCAGCGGTATACCGGCATACAGCATGTGCATCGCATAGGAATGGCGGAACGTATGTGGTGTGACCGGAACAGAGAACGTCACACCGTCAGCAGCAGCGGCGGCAACCGCCTCCCCAATCCAGGTCCTGACCGTTCTGTCCGTCACTTCCCAGATCCGCGCTTTCTCTGTCCTTCCTGTGCGACGGTTACGCCGCTCCATGAGCTTATCGGGTCCACTCGCGAACGCAGAAAGGCCCACCCGAAGGTGAGCCAGTGTGATTACATTTGCGGCCTAACTGTGGCCAGTCCAGTTACGCTGGAGTCACTAGTATTTAGGTGACACTATAGAAGCGGCCGCGACAACTTGTCCACGTGGAATTCTAAGCTTAGGATCCCAATGTGCTGGAAAGGGGAGCGCAAACGCCGACACCGCCGCCAAATCCCCGCTGTTCAGCGCATCGGCATTCGCCTCGTCGATACGCCCGTAGGCCTTTGCCGCATTTCTCAGCGACTGTGCGAGCCGTCGCCGCTCCCGGTCGCCGGCGGCGAGATAGTCACGCATGTTGTCGGCGGAGAAAGACAGTTGTCGCGCGGCGTTCTGCGCCGAAGCGAGGGCGCAGGGCGGCCGGGGATTCTCGGTTGGAGCTGCCGGTAGCGGAGCCTCCAACTCCGCGGCCCTGGACAACAGCTCCTGCTGTTCCACCCGCAACGTCTTTGCCATGTCAACAATCCTCCGAAGTTTCCGAGCCATCTCCGACAAAGATGGCAATTGATTATTTTGAGCGGTCGATCGCCGATCTCTGTGGAAACCGTTGAGCGCCTTGGTTAAAGTCTGCGACAGGGCGCTATGGGTGAAAAAGCACCAATCGGCGCTGACAGTTATCGCGAGTACCGATCAATACGCTGGGACGCCCGGCGCGCGCTCTACGCTTGGGCCATGGAATTGCGCCAACTCGAAGTGTTCGTGACGGTGGCCACCGAACTGCACTTCGGGCGCGCAGCTGAGCGTCTGCACATGGGTCAGCCGACTGTCAGTGAGCTGGTGCGCCGGTTGGAGCGGGAGGTCGGCACGCCACTGCTGACGCGCACCACGCGCCGTGTCGCCCTGACCAGTTCGGGGCTCGAACTCCTGTCTCGGGCCAACGGCATACTCGACGACGTCGCGTCGGCGGTCGCCGCCGTGCGGCGCGTCGCGGGCGGCGAGACGGGAATCGTGCACGTCGGCATGACTCCTCCCGTCTCGCTGACACTTGCTCCGCACCTGCAGCAAGTGCTGCGAACCCGGGTGCCCGATATCGAACTCGTGTTCCGCCGAAGGTGGCTACCCGATCTCAACCGTGCTGTCGCCGAGGGTGACGACGACGTGTTGATCACGTGCGGCGTCGTGCCCGAATCGGACGGTGTGGTCGGCGAAGTCTTCTGTGCCGAGCCCCTTTTGGTGGGATTGCGCAGCGACCACGAACTCGCCGGAGAAGACGTGGTGGCGCTGACCGACCTGGCCGGCGACACACTCGGAATCCCGAGCGGCACTCTGTTTCCGGCGTGGGCTCTCGCCCAACGTCAAGCCCTCGACCGCGCGGGCATCTCCCCACCGACCGTCGAGCTGGCTGGTACTGACGTTGCGGCGGCCGCGTGGCCATCGCAACCCGAAGTCGACTGGATAGTCACCACCGCGTCACTCACCGCCACACCGGTGGGCACGGTGATGCGGCCGACGACTCCTGCGCTGGTGATTCCGTACACGCTGCAGTGGAACCCCAGACGCACCCAGAGCGCCGCCGCCGCTCGCTTCGTCGACGTCGCGCTGACCGCAGAGGTGCCCGCGGGCTGGTGCACGCAGCCGTGTCACCTACACCACCATGATCACGTCGCGCGGTGAGCGCCGGTGAGCATGATGTGACCACTCTGCTGCCCGGAGACCAGCGGCGGCGGAATGCTGGCGAGACCGAGAGTGCCTGATTCGTGAAGCAATAGCGCGCTGTCGACGAGAGCCACCGTCATCCACCGGTCTTCGATGTCGATCTGGCCGTCGTGGTGGAGGTACTCCAGGCGCGCCACGACGCTCGTCGCATCTCGCGGAGTGACTGCCAAGACGGTGACGGAAAGCGTTGCCGCCCAAGAGTCGAAGAATTCGCGTTGTCCGGTTCCTTGCTGACCCTGGGCGTCGAGTTTCGACCAGGCCGCCATGGGATTTGCCGGCAACTCCCGGTAGTACTCGGTGACGAATTCCCGCATCCGGTCGAAGGTGATGGTCGGCTCGGCGGAGGTCAGCGCTGCGGCGGAGGCCGGCGCACCGGCGACTTCGTTCGATTCGTAGTGCTGCCACGGTCTCGGGATGAAGGCGACGATCGCACCGCCGATCAGCAACGCCATGACAAGGAAACAGGTCGTAGTCAGCCTGGCGCGGATCTGATCGGAGCCATTGAGGTCCGTTGGCGGACGGGCGTTCTGCGAACGCGGTGACCACTGAGCGGATGCCGTAACAGCCATATCGGGTACCTCCCTCGGCTCTGCTGGTACCACCGATTTCTGCTCGACAAACATCGATGTGCGATCCGCAGTGTGTTTGACAACTTCTTGAGAGTCATTTGTCACGGTGATCGGAGTTTGCCCTCGTACGTACTACAGCGCCGTAGGCGGTAGCGGGACCACGGAATGCCGACGCGCCGGGGCGGTCGTTCGTCGCGATCACGTGCCGCAGCGCAGGCATTCGCCAGTCGAGACACACCTGCTGAGAGAAGGACGTGCAACATGCTCAGATTCCGTAAGCCGGCAACAACATCCCGCTTCGGTGGGTACGCCGGGACCACGTCGATCGTGGGCGGCGCCGTCGTCACGGCCACCGCACTGGCCATGAGCGTTGCGGTTCCTCCCGCAGAAGCGTTGACAGTGCCCGTATTCGGCGAAATCCCAGGCACGGAGGCGATCGCGCTCGACGCGGGCGAGGTCATCGCGGCGTTCGGCGGCAAGCAATGGCTGGACTTGGCGGAGGCGGCCGCCGACGGCGATCTCGCGGCGCTTGTCACGGCGCTGAATGGGGCAGAGTTGGTCGCGTTGGCCGAGGCGATTGCCGCCGGCGATCTCGAGGGCGCGGTGCGGGCGCTCGATGGGGACTTGTACGTCGACGCCGTGCAAGCAATCGGGGACGGCGACTGGGTGCAATTACTTGATCTCGTTGACCGCGACGCGGATGGCAACGGCGAGGACAGTGACTTGGCGGAGTTCGTCGTGGCCGTGCAGGAAGGTGATCTCGGCGGGGCAGTGGCTTCGCTGGGCGGTGAGGTGCTGGTCCGCATCGTCACCGGGGTTCGCAACGGTACCTGGCTGGAGGTGCTGGACGCCTTGGACCGCGACGCTGACGGCGACGGCCGGGGAGACAGTCGATTGAAGGATCTGGTGCAGGCGGTCCAGGCCGGCGACATCGTGACGATCGCCGATATCTTCGGGGCCTTTGATTGGCTGACGAGTCTGGGGCTGTTGGGTCCCCCGGCGACAACGTCCTCGGACGCCTCCGGAGCCGAGGACGTGGGTGCGAATGACTCGGCCCTCGTCGTCGAGGAGGTGTCCGGGGATCCGTCAGTGCCCGACGATTCCGGCCCGTTGTCCACTTCCTCGCCTGAGCACGCACCGGAGCCGGTGGACATCGAGCGGGGCCTGCCGGCGGATGAGCCGCCCCAGCCCCGACGGCTCGCACCGGCAGCCGGCATGACTGCCGACACGGCGACCCCGACCGACGCCAATGCCGGCCGTGACGGTCGGCATGACAGCCGGGCCACGCCGGGCCGCATCGTCGACCGACCAACACGCACAACCGAACCGCCTGGCAACGGCGCGGCGAAGCACGACGCCGACACCGACGCGGGCAGAACCGACTCAGGCAGCCGCACTGCCGCGGACGGCAGCGACGGCTCTCGCGGCGCACCGGGGAAGCAAACCCGCGACAGGTCGGCAGGGCGACATCACCCCAGCTGATATGACTCTCGTGCAATGCGGAAGAAGTGACCTGTGCTGTTGTCGGTGCAGGTCATGCCCGCCGGCTCGCTCCTGCACGTGATCGTGCCGTTGGCGAGGGTTTCGCCATAGTCGAGGGTCTGTCCCGATGTCGGGTCGTCCGGGAGTCGGTGATAACACTGGAAACCGGCCGTGCCCTGGTAGAGGCTCAGTGCGTCGCCCCAACGCTCATCGGGAGAGCAATCCGGCGAGCGCTGTGGCGCCACCCAATCCCGCTCGGTCGTGATGCAGGTGACCTGGCTGTTGCCGTCGCCGCCGCTGTGCATGTCGCAGTAGAGATTTCCCGACGGCGAATGAAAGTTGAAGTCGATGTCGGCGTGCGCGGTCGCCGAGACAGCCAGGGTAGCCGTGACCGGCACGACCGCGACCAGTGCAAGCTTCGCGACCTTCATGGGCAGCCTTCGAATCGAAATGTGGTTCATGGTTGCTTCCTCTCCGGGCCGTGATGGCCGTGACGACTTGAGTGCTTTGCTGTCGCCGGCTGAGTTGGCCGGCCGAAAGCAAGGTTGCGGCAGCCGGCTCGCGCGACGCTTGCGCGATCCTTGCCGAAATCTTGCGGCGTCGGCTTGGCCCGAACGCGGAGCCCTGACATGGCGAGTTGGTGCTCTCGGGGTGGTGGGCGCTCACGGCGCGTCGGCATGCCCCCGCTGGTGCCCTGCGGCGAAATTCTGCCGATACTTGTGGGGCGACACCCCGACCGTGCGCAGGAAATGCACACGCAGCGAGGCGTAGGAGCCAAAACCCGCCTGCTCTGCAACGCGGTCGACGGTCAATTCGGTGGAGACGAGCAATCGACAGGCGCGGTAGACGCGCAGCCTGGCGAGCAATCCCAGCGGGGTAGTGCCGAAGTGCTCCCGGAATTGCCGGTTGAGCGTTCGCACGCTCACCGACGCGTGGTGGGCAATGGCCTGCAGATCGAGCGGTTCGGCTGCGTTGTGCTCCATCCACGTGATCGTCGGTTGCAACGGATGAGTGGCATCGGCGGGCCGTGCATGCTCGATGTACTGCGCCTGGCCGCCATCGCGCCACGCGGGGACCACCATTCGCCGCGCGGTGCGCGCGGCCAGGTCGGTCCCGCCGTGCTGACGGATCACGTGCAGACACAAGTCCACGCCCGAGGCCACTCCCGCCGACGTCAGAACCGGCCCCTCGTCGACGAACAGCACAGCGGGGTCGACGTCGATGTCGGGATACCTGTGGGCCAGTTCGCCCGCCCACTGCCAGTGGGTGGTGGCGCGCCGTCCGTCCAGCAAGCCGGCAGCGGCCAGCGTGAAGGCTCCGACGCACATCGCTGCGACGCGCGCACCGTTGTCGGCCGCGGCGCGAAGGGCCGAAATCACCTGCAGGTCAGGCGGTTCCAGGAATCGGTGCGTGCCCGGCACCACGACCAGGTCGGCCTCGGCGAGGGTGTCCATCCCGTAGCTGGTGCGAATCTCCACCAGGCCCCAGTCGGCGGTCGTGGTCACCGACGGGCGTTCCCCGCAGATACGAACCTGATATCCCACCGGGGGCGGCGGGGCGCCATCACCGTTCGCGGCTCCCGGTTCCCCCGCTGCCAGGTTGGCCATGCCGAACACCTGGCCGGGAATCATCAGTTCAAACGCCATGACTTGGTCCAGCGCCAACACGCTCACCCTCATCGTGGCTGGATTCTAACAATATGTGTCTATCTGGCCACTAGGCTGCGAGGGTCCGCCGCGGCAGGGTGAGGACATGCCTACCGACAGCACACACCAGCGCGCCAGTCGCATCGATCTTCCTGACTCCGATATCGCCTGTGCTGCTAAGCAGTTGGTCTTCGACGTCGCACCGGACTTCGTCGCCAACCACAGCCTGCGCAGTTATCTGTTCGCCCGTGAACTCGCCACCGCCAAGGGGCTGCACGCCGACGTCGACTACGACGACGAACTGGTCTTTCTCAGCTGCATCCTGCACGACCTCGGAGTCACCGGGCACGCCAACGGCGATCAACGGTTCGAAGTCGACGGCGCCGACGCCGCCGCGCGATTCATGCGCGATCACGGCGTCGACGAAACCCGGGTCGCCCCGGTGTGGCAGGCGATCGCCCTGCACACCAGCACCGGCCTCGCGCACCGGTTCGGCGCCATCCAGGCCATTGCCCAGATGGGTATCGCGGCCGACATCGCCGGTGTCGACAGACAATTGCTCCCTGCGGGTTACGCCGATCGGGTGCACGCGTCGTGGCCACGCCACAACCTGGGACACGCGCTGGCCGAGGCCATCGCAACGCAGGTCGAGGAGAATCCGGCCAAAGGACCGGCGATGACCTTTCCCCACCACTTGCATCAGCTGTACTACCCGACGGCGCCGGCGGTCACCTGGTTCGACCTCGTGGATGCCGCCGGCTGGAACGACCGGCCCAGCGTTCACTGGAGTTGACCCCGACAGACCGGTGCGCCGCAGACCCGGAGCCACGCGGGTTGGTGTCGGTGCCCCGTGCTTTGCGGGCGGTCGTGATCTCGGCGTCCGGCGAGGTCAATGATTCTGTGGCAGAAGACTACTGGTCGCCGGGGATGAGGATCGTCTTGCCGTGCAGGCGGCCGGCGTCGGACTCGGAGTGCACCGTGGCGGCCTGCTCGAGCGCGCGGCGATCGGCGATCTCGATGCGCAGGCGGCCATCGTCGACGCGACGGATCAGCTCGACGAGCTGGGCGGCGTCGCTCCGGACGAAAACCCGCTGGGTGCGGACTCCCCGGCCCGGATTCAGCGGTCCGAAGACCATGGTGCCGACGTGGAAACCGCCGTCGGCGACGACCCCGATGAGGGCTTCGGTCTGCTCGTCGGTGGTGCTGACCAGGTTGAGCACCACGTCGAACGGTGCACCCTCGACGTCGAGCGGCGATCGGGTGTAGTCGACGTAGTCGACGATGCGGTCGGCAGCCAAGCCGCGCAGACGCTCGATGTCACGGGGCCTGGCGGTCGCGGTGACAACCGCACCGGCATTCTTGGCCAACTGAATCGCGTAGCCACCGACCGCACCGGACGCGCCGTTGATCAGAATCTTCTGTCCCGCCGTCAAATCGGCGATGTCGAAGAGCGCCTGCCACGCCGTCAAGGCGGCTTCCGGTAGGGCGGCCGCGTCAGCGAGCGGCACGGAGGTCGGGGCGGTGGCCAGCGACTCGGCCGGCACGAGCGCATATTCCGCCGCGGCGCCATCGGAATCCAGCGGCAGGAAAGCCACGACCGGATCGCCGATGTTCCATCCCTGCACCCGCTCGCCGAGTGCAGCGATCGTGCCGGCGACGTCCACGCCCGGAATGTGCGGGAACTCGATCGTGTACACCTGCGACAGGTAGCCGCCGCGGATGCCGGCATCCACCGGGTTGAACGAGGTCGCGGCCACCTTCACCAGCACCTGTTGCGGGCCCGGCACCGGTCGCAGGGCGTCCTCGTATTTCAGCACGCCGCTGTCGCCGTACCGGTGGTATCGCACAGCTTTCATGACTTCCTCCTCCAGTTGATTGCTTCGATCTTGAAGCAGTTGCAGTGACAGTAACTACTTCGATATCGAAGCAATTCCGTATCGGTCTGTGATAGCCGTCACGTCGCTCTGTCGGGCCCGGGTGGGTGAGCGGCGGCAGAAACCTCGTTCGCTTCGATATCGAAGCATTAGACTCCCGCCATGGCTGACGGCCTCGAGCCTGTGCAGATGCGCGCGTACTTCGCGTTCACCGAGGCGGCCAGCTTGCTGCAGTACGCCGTGCGAGCACAGTTGGAAGCCGAGGGCGGCCTGAGTTACGTGCAATTCGAGGTGTTGGCCACCTTGGTCGACGCCGACCGGCCGCTCACGATGACCGAGTTGGCCGATGGGGTGGTCTACAGCCGCAGCGGCCTGACCCATCAGGCCGGACTGCTGGAGAAGGCGGGGCTGATCACCCGCGAAGTCAGTGCCGATGACAAGCGGGCCACGGTCGTCGACATCACCGAGGCGGGCCGAGCGCGCGTCGCCAAGGTCCTTCCCGGCCACATCCGGGTTGTCCGCGACCTGCTCTACGGCTCGCTTTCCGACCGGGACGTACACGCCCTCGGCGATCTGATGGGCCGCATCCGCGACCACATGCGTGACAGGCCACCCCGTTCCGCCGCCCCGCGCAGACGGCGGAAGGGTGCCGACTGAGCGACAAGCGCGTGCTGTGGCGAACTCAGTCCCAAAGCTGCTGCGCCGGGGAGGTTTCGGCGTCCCGATGGTAGATCCACCGACGGCCGCACGGGCGGAGCGGGTCGATCACCGGCGGAAGATCTTCACCAGATCTGACTTGGCACCCGGTCCCGTGTCGCGCATGAAATACCATGCGGCAGAACATCTCACCGTCGACGGCCGCACAGTGATTCGGATAGCTGGTCGGTCATGTCTTGCGTCCCACGAGGTGAAAGACACGGCTGAGCTGCCGGTACGGTTCTCGTCTGCTTGCCTCGAGCTCGACCGCGGCTGCCGCAGCGACCTGGCCCGCATCGCCGAATGGGTCTTCCGCTCCGCTGAACTCGAGCCAGTCGGTGAACAGCCACACCCCGTACCAATTCAGCGGCTCTACCTGGTGGCGTTCCATCACATCGCTGAGGTGCTCGACGGTATCACCGCGGGTCGGCACACCGAGCACGCCGACCTCGTCGTGCGCATCGAATGCCGCTAGAGCGTCGTCCCACCGACCCTCCAAGGCCGGGCGCACGGCCAGCGTCCTCGCGTTCAGCGCCATGATCGATACCAAGCCGCCCGGCGCGGCGCATCGGCACAGCTCGCCGACCAACGGCTCAGGATCTTCCAGATACATGAGGACGCCGTGGCACAGCACGGCCGCGAACCGTTGTCGCCCTGCGGCCGCTGAGGCGTTCTCACCGGCGGCCTGAATGAGGTTGACCCGGCGCCGGGCCGCGGCGGGAAAGTCGCTCAATCGCTGCTGCGCCTTCGCGAGCGTCGCCGTCGAAGGGTCGAGCAGCGTGACCTCGTAACCCGCCTGGGCAAGCGGGAACGATTGATGACCGGCGCCGCCGCCGACGTCGAGCACCGTTGCGGGTGGCGCAGGCAGGTGCTCGAGCAGTTGCTGCTGCAACACGAAGGTGCGCACTCGACCCTTCACTGATGCGTAGGCCTCATCGGCGAACGGCTCGGACAAATCGGCCCAGGAGTCATCGACCACGACACGATCATTGCTCGTTTGTAGAGTCGCCCGCATGGAGGCGCTCTTGTTTGACGTGCAGGGCACGGCCACCGACTTCCACACCGCCGTACGCGATGCACTGGCACGCGTACTGGCGAGCCGCTATCCCCAGCTGGATTGGTCGGTGTTCGTCAACGATTGGCGTGCGGCGTATTTCGACGGGCTGAGAGCTGTCGATACCGCGGCGGGCGAGTGGGTGTCCGTCGATTCGGTCTACCGATCCGCCCTGGACGTTCTGCTTGCCCGGCACGGAATGCAGAGCGTCGCCGACGACGAGCGTGCCGAGATCAACCGCGCATGGCGCCGGCTGAATCCGTGGCCCGACACGGTGCCCGGGTTGTGCCGGCTGCGCTCCAAGTTCACACTGGCGACCTTGTCCAACGCGGACGTGAGCGCGGTCATCGAGATTTCACGTCACGGCGGCCTCCCGTGGGACGCGATCTTCACCGCCGAGATGGCCCGCGCGTTCAAGCCGGACGCTCGCACGTATCTGATGGCTGCCCAATACCTGGGATACCCACCCGCGGACATCGTCATGGTGGCCAGCCACAAGTACGACCTTCGGGCGGCCGGCGAGTTGGGCTTCGGTACAGCATTCGTTGCGCGTCCGTTCGAATACGGCGATCCGGCGTTGGTCGACGCCGACTTCAGCGACGAGTTCGATGTCAACGCCGCCGACTTCGAGGACCTCGCCACGCAACTCGGTACATAGTCAGAGGTCTGAGGCGCGCTGCCTGGGCGGATGGCGGCGCTGACGAGCGGAGAGGGGTACATGGCCAGCATGAGCGAGTTCCGGCGGGTGGCCGACGACGTCCGCAACTGGGGGCGCTGGGGTGACGACGACGAACTCGGAACGCTCAACTTCATCACCCCCGAGAAGGTCGTCGAAGCGGCGAGCCTGGTGACGCGCGGCAAGGTTTCTCCGCTCGGTGTGGACTTCGGATCATCGGGACCGCAAGGCGCGTTCCGCTTCCGGCAGAACCCGGTCCACGTGATGACCGTGGACGGTGGAGACGCCGACACGTTGGTCGAATACGGCCCGGATTGGTTGCGGAACCCCGTTGCCGGCGACGTCAGCCGCTACTTCGCCGACAACCCCTTCCGGTTCAACGACGACATGATCGTCATGCCGCTGCAGGCGGCGACGCAATGGGATGCTCTCGCGCACGTGTATTACGACGACCGGTTGTACAACGGGTTCCCGGCGGGCTCGGTGACCAGTCTGGGTGCCTTTCACTGCTGGATCGACAAAGTCGATGTCAAAGGCATCACATCAAGAGGTGTGCTTCTCGACATCGTTGCCTTGCGTGGGGGCGAAACATTCTGTGCCGCGGGCGATCCCATTACTCCAGACGAGCTCGACGCTGCTGCGAGCGCCCAGGGTGTGACGGTGTCGCGTGGTGACATCGTCTTGGTGCGAACCGGTTGGTGGTCGCGGTTCATGGCCAGCGGTGACGGCCGCGAACCCGGTGCCGGACTGGACTGGCGCTGTGCGTCGTGGTTGCACGACCACGAGGTCGCCGCGGTGGCCGCCGACAACCTGATGGTCGAGGACCCGGCGTCGGGCGTCGACGGCACGTTCCTTCCCATGCATATGCTGTGCCTGCGCGACATGGGCCTGATGCTGGGCGAGTACTGGGACCTGGGCGCGCTCGCCGCCGACTGCGCCGTCGACGGCGTCTACGAGTTCCAGCTCGTCGCGCCGCCGCTGCGCGTGACCGGTGCAGTGGGGTCGCCCGTGAACCCGATCGCCGTCAAGTAGGGGCCCGTCGTCGCCGCAGGGGAGAATATGAGCATGACTGCTCCGGAAAGCGAGGGGCCGCTGGTCGTCGGCCTCGGCGGCACCTTGCGTGCGAACTCGTCCACCGAACGCGCACTTCGATACTGCATGGCAGCGGTCGAGCGGCAAGGCGGGCGTACGCAACTGTATTGCGGCAAGGACCTCGATCTGCCCATGTACAGCCCGCACGAGCTGGACCGCACGCCCAAGGCGGCACAGTTGGTCAAATCGCTGCGCGACGCCGATGCCGTGGTGGTGGCGTCGCCCGGGTACCACGGCAGCATCTCGGGTCTGATCAAGAACGCCCTCGACTACATCGAAGACCTGCGGGAGGATCCCCGCGTCTATCTCGACAACACGCCATGGGGTTGCATCACCTGCGCCTACGGCTGGCAGGCCGCGGTGGGCACACTCGGTCACCTGCGCAATATCGGGCATGCGTTGCGCGCGTGGCCGACCCCGCTCGGCGTGGCGATCAACTCGGCCGACCGCATCTGGGACGAGACGGGCGAGCTGATCGACACGGCCGTCAGCGATCAACTCAAACTACTTGCCACCCAGGTCATCTCTTTCGCGCGCTCGGCTCGCGAGAGTCGCTGAGGGTCGGCAACGCCGAGTCTCATTGCCGAGGGGGAGGCGGTGGCGCGAGTGACGCACACGCCTGAAACGCGCTGTCCCACGTCTGCTGGTCGACGCCGGGCGGTGCCGGCGGCGGGCTGCCATCGCCCGGTGGCGCGGTGGCGTCCGGTGGTGGTCCGCCCGGCGGGGGGCCGCCCGGACCGCCCGGCGGCGGACCGCCGGGACCGCCGGGACCACCCGGGCCGCGGTTCGGCGGCGGTGGCACGCCATGGTCGGTCATGCATTGGATGAACGCGTCGTGGTCGCCCGGCGGTGGCTGCGCCGGTGCCGGAGACGCGCTGGACGGCCAGGCAACTACCACCGACATCAGCCCGGCGCCCACGGCCGCGACCATCGCAGCGCCGATTTCAGAGGGAATCACGTTGTCTCCTTTCGGATCGGGACGTCGACGACGCTATGGGCGCTTGATAGGTCGAGAATTATCGCCGGCTATGTGTTGGCTATGAGCCCCCGTCAGTCTTTGGCCAGGAATCGTTCATTGGCTGCTCTGCCAGACGTCAAACGTATCCACGCGGAATGGCGAGGGTCGACGAGCCACAAGTCATGGTTGTGGCGTCACAACGATGTGACGGCTACTGGCTCGGTGCGCAGGCGGGAATCATTACTGTCATGAACGCAACACAGAACACCGAAATCTCCAACGCCCGCACGATGTTCCGCCGCCTGGCGGCAGGGGTCACCCTGGCGGTGGCGCCGATGCTCATCGCCGTCGGAACCGCAACGGTCAGCCATGCCGGCAATCTGCCGCCCGTGCCGACTCCGGCGAACAGCCAGCACACCGACGGTCCGGATGCCATCCATGACAGCGGCAGCCATTCGCACTTCCTCGTCAGCGGAGCGCCGACCGACGTGATGAACGCCTACAAGGGCGCGCTCGAAGGCGCCGGCTGGTCGGTGACCGTCCAGCGGTCCAGCGGGGGCGGTGGCGGTGGCGGGGCCACCTTCACCGCCACCAACGGAGGCGCCTACGGCGTCTTCACCGGCGGCGGCTACGGCGGCACCACCAACATCAATGCTTGCGTGTGGCCGTCACAGCCGGCGAACACCAGCTGCAACTAAACAATCACCGGCGGTGGGCAACGTCAGTTGCCCACCGCCTTCGACTGTCTCTTACGCCAGCGAGTCCAGCCACGCCCGGTGCAATGCCGCGTACCGTCCGCCGCTGCGGGCGATGAGCTCCCTCGGCGGCCCATCCTCGACGATCCGGCCGTGCTCCAGGACGAGCACGCGGTCGGCGATCTGCACGGTGGACAGCCGATGCGCGATCACGATCGCCGTTCGATCGGCCAACACAGTCTGCAGTGCACGCTGAACGAGGCGCTCGCTGGGAACATCCAGCGAGGACGTGGCCTCGTCGAGGATCAACACCGCCGGATCGGCGAGGAACGCTCTCGCGAAGGCGATCAGCTGCCGTTGGCCCGCGGACAGGCGGCCGCCACGGCGCGCGACATCGGTGTCATAGCCGTCGGGCAGCGAGTCGATGAATCTATCGGCCCCGACCGCGATTGCGGCAGAGCGCATCTCGGCATCGGTCGCGTCCGGTCGGCCGAAACGAATGTTGTCGGCGACGGTGCCGTCGAACATGAAGTTCTCTTGCGTGACCATCACGACGTGGCGGCGCAGCTCGGACTGGGACAGGTCGCGCAGGTCGACGCCGTCGAGCGTCACCGAGCCCGATGTCGGGTCGTAGAACCGCGCGATGAGTTTGGCGATTGTCGTCTTGCCCGCACCCGTGGTGCCGACCAGTGCGACGGTTTGCCCGGCCGGGATCGTGAGGTCGAGATCACCGACGACGACACGTTCGGGCACGTAGGAGAACGTCGCATGGTGCAGACCGATGTCGCCGCGTGGGGACGGTATGGCGACGGGATGCGCGGGGTCTGCGACGGCCGGCCGCTCGGCCAGCACGCCGGCGAGCTTCTCCAGCGCCGAGGACGCGGACTGGAACGTGTTGAAGAACTGCGAGATCTCCTGCATCGGCTCGAAGAACATACGCAGGTACAGCAGGAAAGCCGCCAGCGTGCCGATCGTCATCTGGTCGTGCAGCACGCGGTAGCCGCCGTAGAGCAGGACGACGCCGGTGGTGAGATTGCCGACGAGCTTGACACCCGGCATGAAGATCGCCAGCAGCTTCAGCGTCTTCTCATTGACGGCACGGTACTGATCGGCGACGTCGTCGAAGATCTCCTGGTTGCGCGGCTGGCGGCGGTACGCCTGCACCGCCTTGATACCGGTCATCGTTTCGACGAACTGGACGATGACCAGCGCTGCGCTCTCCCGCACCTTCCGATACGTTTTCGCCGACTCGTCCCGGAACCACCAGATCAGGACCACCAGGATGGGGAACGCTGTCAGACACATCAGGCCCAGCCGCACGTCGAGCGTGACGAGCAGGATCGCGGTGCCGACCAGTGTCAGCGCAGCGGTGATCAGACCGTCGAAGCCGGTCTCGAGCATGTCCTGGATGGCCTCGACGTCATTGGTGGACCGGCTGACCACCCGGCCGGAGGTGTAGCGGTCGTGGAATGCGACGTCGAGTCGCTGAAAGTGGCGGAACACCCGGCGGCGCAGCTCCCGCAGCACCCGTTGGCCGATCCGGCCGGACCGCCGCAAGAAGTACATGCGGCTGACCGCCTGGGTGAGGACCACACCGCATAACGCGGCCACGATGAGCATCAGCGTGCGGGCCGATCCGCCTTCGGTGATCGGCGGGATGCCGTGGTCGATGCCGCGCTGCATCAGCAGCGGAACCGACAGACGCGCAACGTTTTCCACCACGACGATCAAGGCGAGAAAGACGATCGTGTGACGGAAGGGCCGTAGCAGCGAACCCAGCAGCGCACGCGCTTCGCGGCGCCGCGGTGCATTCTCGTCGATCGGCGTGTCGACGTCGTCGACGTCGTCGAACCGGCCGCGCCACCCATCGTGAACATTTTCCCGAGCTGCGCGGCCCTCCGGAGTGGCCTCGACCGGCGGCGTGTCAGTGGCTGTCATCGGCGGTCACCCTCTGTGGCCGCGTACCGGCGCTCAGCCGGCTCGCAGGCCTGGTGCACTGCCCCTTGCTCCTCGTGGATATGGGACAACCGCCGGCGCTGGTCATCGGGCTCCCACGCCCAATCCCGCTCGGTGTTGGAATCCAGATCGTCGTCCGCCGCGAGTAGGTAGCGGTATTGCGGGACGCCGGCCAGCAGGTCGGCGTGCGTGCCGATGTGGGTGATTGTCCCGTTCTCGAGTAGCGCGACCCGGTCGGCCAGCAGCACCGTCGATGCGCGGTTGGCGACGACGATGCCGGTCACCGAGTGCAGCACCCTGCGGAGCGCCTCCTCGACGACGGCCTCGGTGTGCACGTCCAACGCCGAAAGCGTGTCATCGAGCACGAGAATCTTCGGTGCCACCATGATTGCGCGCGCCAGCGACAAGCGTTGCCGCTGCCCACCGGACAGGCTCATGCCCTGTTCGCCGATTCGGGTGTCAAGACCGAACGGAAGGTCGTATACGAACTGGGCCGCGGCGACATCGATCGCGTGGGCCAGCTGCTCTTCGGTGGCTGGATCATCCGTCGATTTGCCGAGCGTCAGGTTCTCGGCCACCGACATGGAGAACAGGGTGGGATCCTCGAAAGCGGTAGCCACGGCCTGCCGCAATGCGTCCAGCGACAGCTCGCGGATGTCCTGGCCGTCGACGCGGATCTGGCCCTCGGTGACGTCGTACAAGCGAGACAGCAGAGCAGTCAGCGCCGACTTGCCCGAGCCGGTCGACCCTACGAGAGCCACTGTCTCGCCGGGCTCCACGGTGAGCGTGACGTGGCGCAGGGCCCAGTCATCGGGCGCGGCGTCGGGGAAGCGGAATCCGACGTCGATCAATTCCAGGCGCCCGCCGCGGGGTGTCTGCGTCCGCGGACCGTCGGCGATCTCGGTGGGGGCATCAAAGATCTCGGCGACCCGGTTGGCAGCGGTGAAGGACTCCTGCGTCATCGACAGTAGGAAGCCCAGCGACGCGATCGGCCACACCAACGACAACATCATCGTGATGAACGCGACCAGCGTGCCCATGGTGACGAGTCCGTGGCCGGCGGCGTACGCACCGAAGCCGAGCACGAGGATCAGGGTGAGATTCGGGATCACCTCCAGCAATGTCCAGAACTTCGCCGACACGGTGACTCTGCGGAGCTGAGTGTCGTAGAGGCCGTTGAGCCGCGAATCGAATCGTTCGTAGACGTGGTCTTCGCGTCCGAACGACTTGATCACCCGCATCCCCAGCGCGGACTCCTCGACATGGGTGGCGACGTCGCCGGACTGGTCCTGCGCCAACCGTGACAGCCGCGTGTACTCCCGCTGAAAATGCAGCACCGTCAAGGTGATCGGCACGACGGACAGCAGAACCACCGCCCCCAGCGGCCAGTACAACGCCAGCAGAATCGCTGTGACTACGGTGATTTGGAGCCCATTGAGGATCAAGAACAGCAGGCCGAACGACAGGAAGCGGCGAATCGTGCTCAGATCATTCATGATTCGTGACAGCAACTGGCCCGATTGCCAGCGTCCGTGAAAAGACATCGGCAGGATCTGCAGTCGCGCATAGAGATCTTTGCGGATGTCGGCTTCGACGCCCACGGTCGCGCGGGCGACCAGCCAGCGCCGGATGAACCAGAGCACGGCCTCAGAGATGCCGATGCCCATCGCCGCGGCGCCGAGCAGCCACAAGCCGTGCTGATCGCGGCCGCGGACGGGTCCGTCGATGACCGCTTTCGTCATCAGCGGGACGGCCACCGTCGCGCCCATGCTGCTGATCGCCACCAGGAACATGGCGATCCAGCGCGCACGGTACGGCAACAGATACGGCAGCAGCCGCCGCAGATCTGTGCTGGCGCGCCGGCGTACCGGCGGTGCCGCGATGGCGGGCGGCGACCTCAAAGCGTGACTCAATGCAATAACACCCCGTCTTCAATCCTTACATGGGCTAGCAACCGATTTACCGGTGTGCTTATGCCTGTCGGGCAACAATCCCGGCCCGGGGGACGGGACTGTGAAGGCGGCCAAGTGCCGGCGCGGCGAGTGTCCATCCGGAATTGACGTTTTCGAAGGTGTGGTCGTGGTTACCCCTTCACCTATCGAGGAGGTAAGTCACATGAGCGTGTGGATATGGATTTTGATCGCAGCGGTCGTCGCGGCCGCGGTTGCGGCAGCCATCGTCGCCGGTTCCAAGAGCCGTCGAAGGCGGACTGCCCGGCTCAAGGAACAGTTCGGTTCCGAATACGACCGGACGGTTTTCGAGGCCGGTGACCAGAACGCGGCGGAGAAAGAGCTGGTCGCCCGCGAACGTCAGCACAAGAAGCTCGACATCGTGCCGCTGTCGCCGGAGTCGCACCGCAAGTACGCCGAGGCATGGCGGGGCGTGCAAACCGCTTTCGTCGACAACCCGGCGAGTGCCGTGGGAGAAGCCGATCGCCTGGTGACCCTGGTGATGCGTGAACGCGGCTATCCAGTGGACGATTTCGACCGGCGGATAGCGGACGTGTCGGTCGACCACCCCGCGGTCGCGCAGAACTACCGCGCGGCGCACAGCATTCACCTGTCGCAGCGGGAGCGCGATATCGACACCGAAGAGCAGCGCCAGGCTCTGGTCCACTACCGCGCTCTGTTCGAAAAACTGCTCGAAACCACCCCCGACCACCAAACGCCGCAGGAGGCAAGCCATGACCACCCAGCGCCACGACGTTGAGCCGACAGGTCCGATCGAGTCGACCGAACCGGTGACCGACGCGCACTATTCGCCGCCGGGCGAGCAGTATTCGCAGCAACCCGATCGGGGCGGCGATCCGGCGGCAATGCAGGCACAGTCTGCGGGCTCTGACCCGTACTGGGCCGGTGAGCGGGCCGGCGGGCAGCAAGGCTCGGGGTTCGAGACCGGCGGGCAGCAAGGCTCGGGGTTCGAAACCGGCGGGCAGCAAGGCTCGGGGTTCGAGACCGGCGGGCAGCAAGGCTCGGGGTTCGAGACCGGCGGGCAGCCGCCCGTGAACTATGGTGCCGGTCAGGGGCAGTCCCAGGGCACGGGAGCCGGCTCCTATGCCGAACCGGCCTTCTCCGACCGGGACAGGTCTGACGACGCACATGGCCAGTACAGCGGGCCGCCCGTCGAACAGGATCCGTCGTCCGTCGCTCGAGCGGGCACGGCGTCGGACTATGCGGTGCCGGACCACGGCGCCACCTCAACCGGCGACAGCGCGACCAGTTTCGGAGATGCGTCGGCAACGGACTCGACGACAACCGGCGGGCCAATGGCCGATTCGTCGGCCGGCTCGGCAGGCGATGAGTCGTTGCTGGCGGGGCACAATCGCACCGGACTGCGCTCCCGTTGGGACGACGTACAAGCCGGCTTCGTCGACGACCCGAGGGGGTGCGTCCATCAGGCGGACGAACTGGTGTCCGAGGTGATCCACAGTGTGACGACGCGGTTGTCGCAGGCACGGTCGAGCCTCGAAGAACAGTGGGCGCGGGGCGAACAGGTCTCCACCGAGGATCTTCGCTTGGCGCTCAAGCGCTATCGAGAATTCTTCGACCGCCTGCTCGCAGTCTGACGCGTGAGCCCGATCGCCACCTAGGGGGATAGCACCCGCACCTTCAACGCGGACGCCGAGCGCGGCCGCATCCAGCGAATGGATGACGGCCGCGTTCCGCTTTTGCAGGGAAGCAGGACATCGGCGCGGCGTAACCTGATGATCACCACAATCAAAGGCGCGGCCATGACTGCCAGTGCTGGGAGAAGTCAAGTGATCGACAACATGGACGACTTCCGCGCGCTGATGCATTCGTCCGACACGTCGAACAAGGTCTCGCGCCATTCGTGGACGGCGAGCATTATTTCGACATGATGGCCGACGATGTCGTCATCGACTTCGTCATCACTGTTCCGGACTATCCACGCCGCTTCGTCGGCCGGGACAACCTCATCCAGCTACGCCGGGGCTACGGCTCCTTGTTCTTTCTCGACCGTTGCTACGACCTGCGGGTTCACCACTCACCTTCGACGTCGACAGTGGTGCTGGAGTATTCCTCGCAGGGCAAAGTGGTGGCCACCGGCAACCCGTACGCCAACAACTACATCTCGGTGGTCACCATCGCCGACCGCAAGATCACCCACTGGCGCGACTATCTCGACCCGCTGCGCGTTTTCGACGCTCTCGAAGGTCGCACGGTCACGCCCGGTCACCGCTGAGGCACACCGCACCGGAGGGCGATCGCGACACAACCCGTTGCCGCCGAACATCTCGCGGCGTCGCACTCAATGCGTTCCGCCCGCGTGCGCCGGGGCCAGCGCGGCCCGGACTGTCCGCAGTTCCGCGGTCAGCCCCGCGGCGCGTCGCGTCTCGCGAAGACCGTGCAGGAACGCGTCGGTGGCTTCGTGAACGTCGTCGAACGTGCCGTCGTCGGACAGCACCGAGATGTCGACCTGATCGGCGTAACGCCAGACAGTGATGTTCAGGGCGCTGCCGGCGGAAAGTGCCCCCACCGAGTAGATCTCCGTCACGGGAGCGCCCGCGATGTTGCCGTGTTGCCGCGGGCCGGCCACATTGGAAACCGCGACATTCGCCAACCGGTTGTGTGCGACCCGTCTTGACTGCCAGCGGAACGCGGCCGGCGCCAGTGGCGGCGGCAGATACTCCATGACCCGGCCCGTCAGCTTGGGCCCGAACCAGTCGTGGTCCTCCCCGGCGATCCCGGTCTCGAGAGAGATCAGTCGCATTCGCTCCAGCGGATCGTCGACGTGGACCGGCAAGGACACCGACACTCCGCTGATCTCGTTGCCGGTGATCCGGTCCGGTGACCGGTCCGTATTGACAGGCACCGAGGCTTGGAGAGGTCGATCGGCCCGGCCGTCGTAGCGCAAGAGCAGTTCGCGCAGACCGCCCGTCGCGATCGCCAGCACGACATCGTCGAATGTCACGTCGAGCCGCGTCGCGGTCTCCTCGACGTCGTCGAACGCGACCGCCGCGGTGGCGAAAGTCCGGTTCGGCGACACCATGTGGTTGAGGAAGGTCTGCGGCCTGCCGAGCCCGGTGGCACCGGGCTTGTCGCGCTGGTCCTTCGACCGTCGGCGCGCTCGCGAGATGTCGCGCACGGCATTGGCCATCAGCTTCGGCAGTGCGGCGACCTGCATGAGGTGGTCGCGGCCGGCCGCGCAGAGCAGCTCCGAGGTCGACGGGGCGGTGCAGACCCGATAGCCGTCTCGCTCGTCGCCAGGGGTCAAGTCCAACAACCGGGCAAGCAGATTGGCCGAGGCCACGCCGTCGGCCAGCGTGTGGTGCACCTTGGCGATGAGCGCGAACCGCCGTCCCGGCATTCCCTCGGCGAAGTAGAACTCCCAGAGCGGGCGACTGCGGTCCAGCGGGGTGCCGGCGATCTCGCTGATGACACTGTCGAGCTCGCGGCGCCCACCTGGGGTGGGTACCCGAACTCGCCGCAGGTGGTAGTCGAGGTCCACCTCGCAGTTCTCCAGCCACATCGGATGATGCAGCCGCCACGGAATGTCGACGAGACGGTAGCGCAGCGGATCCAGCAGGTGCAGTCTGCGCTGCATCGTCTGCTCGAACGCCTCGAAGCCGAAGTCGTCGAGTCCGCCGGCGTCGACGATCGCCACCTGCAACGTGTGGGTGTGGAGGTTGGGCGTCTCGCTGTAGAGGAGCATGGCGTCCATGCCGTTGAGGCGCTTCATCACTCCACCCGTTCCAGTTCACCCAACCGGAGGCGACGTCTGTCGACTCTCCAATCAAACTATCGGAGGGGGAGGACCCGGGAGGACAAGGATGCACAGAAGTGTTCGCGGACGTTTACTGGGCGATGGGCACTGTCGGAAAGACTTGAGAGAGAGCATGAGATGCGTGAGGTTGTCATCGTCGAGGCGGTGCGCACGCCCGTCGGCAAGCGCAACGGCGGGCTGTCGGGCATGCACGCCGCCGACCTGTCCGCCGTCGTCCTGAAAGAGGTCGTCGAACGCGCCGGCATCGACCCGAGACTCATCGACGACGTCGTGTGGGGTTGTGTGTCGCAGGTGGGGGACCAGTCGAGCAATATCGGGCGGTGGGCCGTGCTCGCGGCGGGCTGGCCGGAGAGCATTCCCGGCACGACCGTCAACCGGGCCTGCGGATCGAGTCAGCAAGCGCTCGACTTCGCCGTGCACGCCGTGATGTCGGGACAGCAGGACATCGTGGTGGCCGGTGGCGTCGAGGTCATGAGCCGCGTCCCGCTGGGTGCGGCACGGGCGAGCGGCATGCCCTACGGCCCAAAAGTCCTTGAACGGTATAACGACTTCTCGTTCAACCAGGGATTGTCGGCTGAGATGATCGCGAAGAAGTGGGGCTTCTCCCGCACTCGGCTCGACGAGTTTTCCGCGCTGTCGCACGAGCGGGCCGCCGCCGCGCAGGACACCGGCGCTTTCGATGTCCAGATCGCGCCCGTGTTCCCCGATGTCGCCACCGTGATCGCGGCGGACGAGGGAATCCGGCGCGGCACCACCGTCGACAAGCTCGCCGGGCTCAAGCCGGCGTTCGTCGACGACGGAGTCATCCACGCCGGGAATTCGTCTCAGATCTCCGACGGTGCCGCGGCGCTGTTGGTGACGACGATGGACAAGGCGTTCGCTCTCGATCTCACGCCGATCGTCCGCTACTGCGCGGGGGCGGTCACCGGAGCCGACCCGGTACTGATGCTGACAGGTCCCATCCCGGCGACCGAGAAGGTGCTGCGCAAGGCCGGCGTCGGGCTCGCCGAGATCGGTGTTTTCGAGGTGAACGAGGCGTTCGCACCGGTGCCGCTGGCCTGGCTGGCCGAAACCGGCGCAGACCCGGAGAAGCTGAACCCGCTCGGTGGTGCGATCGCGCTCGGACATCCGCTGGGGGCGTCCGGTGCGGTGCTGATGACGCGGATGGTCCATCACATGCGCGACAACGGAATTCGCTACGGACTGCAGACGATGTGCGAGGGTGGCGGCACCGCGAACGCGACGGTTGTCGAGTTGGTCGAATAGGTGGAGGCAAGCACCGTGCAAGAAATGCGCAAGGAGTCCGCGACACCCTCGACCTGACCACCGGCCGAGAGGGAACGTGCATGCACTCGACGAGTACCACCACGCGTAATGTCCTGCGAAACTTGGGCTGTGCGGCCGTCGCCGTCGGCATTCTGGTCGGCTCGCCCGGTATCCCGGCGGCGAGTGCGCAATCGGCATGCGCCTTCCTCGGCGGAATCGTCGATGCACCGCAGAGCTGCCACGTTCATAGCGGGACCGACAGCTACCAGCTGGATTTCCGGTTCCCGGTGGACTACCCCGATCAGCAGGCGGTGGCCGACTACCTCGCGCACGAGCGTGACGCGTTCCGCGACTGGGTCGCCCAGAGCCCGCCGTCTGGCAGCGGGCTTCCGTACACCCTCGACATCACCGGCAGGGCCTACCATTCGGCCGGCACCCAAAGCCTGGTACTCACGATCGGAAATGGCACCGGCGTACACCCGGTGACCTATTTCGAGGTATTCAACTACGACGTGGGCACGCATGCCCCGATCACCTTCGATACCTTTTTCACCAGTGGCCCCGAGGCGCTCGAGGTGTTGAATCCGATTGTCGAGCGTGAATTGAAGCAGCGCGGGCACGAGGTCGACGACATCAGCTTGCGCGATTACCAAAACTTCGCGATCGCCGACGACGCGGTGACGTTCTTCTTCAACCAGGACGGATTGCTGCCGCACGTCGACGGGCCCCTCCGAATCACCGTGCCGCGAGCCGATCTGGCGTCCGTGCTCGCATAGCACCCTGTCAAAACAACCACTGGAAGGACCAAGCAATGTCAGGAGATCTCGCGCCTCAGTGCCGCAACCGTTTTCGGATGTCGGCCGGACTCACAACGGCCGCCGTCGCTGCGGCTGCGTTGTGGGCGCCGGCCGCGGCCGCCGAGCCGGTCAACCCACCGCCGTGTCGGTCCGGGCAGGTGACTGTCACCGCAGGGGCACCGGAGGCGGGTGTCGGCCACCGCGGGGTCCCGCTGATCTTCGGCCTCGCGCCCGGCGCCGACGCGTGCACCCTGACCGGGTACCCGGGAGTCGACTCGGGCAGCGGCGGTCCGCTGTTGCACGCGCAACGCACATTGCGCGGCTATCTGGGCGGCCTGCCCGCGGGCGTCGACCAGCCGCCGACCGTCACGGTGTCGTCCACCGCACCGGCGGTGGCAGTCGTCGAGGGTGTCGCGTTCGACAGCAGCGGCAACCAATGCCCCACCTACACCGACCTGCACGTCACTGCCCCCGACACCACGCAGACGGTCGTCGTGCCGGCCACCATCGACACCTGTGTGCTGCAGATCCATCCCGTGACCGGCTGACCGGGGCACGCAAAAGGGCCGGCGCACAATGCGTGCGCCGGCCCAGGTGCTGCGGTCAACGGTTCGGGCCGACCACCGTCACCCCGTCCGCTGTGGTGTGGATGAATTGCGGGCAGTAGAACTGGGCCGCGTCGACGACGATGAGCAACGCACTCTGCCGATCGATGCCCGGGTTGTGGCTGACCAGTTGCCCGCTGATGTCACTGGGCTCGATGCCCTGGGCCAACGCGTCGCAGGCGTGGTGGGCGACCTTGATAGCCGACTGCGGATCGCCGAAGCCGATCCCTTGTTGATGCAGGGTGGCGAGGAATTGGTCGTCGGCCGCCGCGGCATTGGCGGTGCCCATGGCCAGCGCGGCCGCAACACCGAGCGTGCCTGCAGCAAGGGCGGTTTGGACAACATGCTTGGTGATTCGAGACATTGAGGTGGCTCCGTCGGTCAGTGGGTTTCCGGCTGTCGGATTGAAGAATCCATGGCGGGGGTTGTCTGAGCCTGGCGAGATCCTTGCGAAACTCTTGCCCGACGTCATTTCGGCCGTGGAGTTCTTTGTGACTGGCGGTGCGACCCGGGGAGCGTGGCGCCGATTCAACCGGATTCGACGGTGAAGACGAACTCGTGGTCGCCGATGCGGATGCGATCGCCGTCGGCCAGCGTGGCGCTGGTGCGAATTCGTTGGTCCGCCACATCGACCCCGTTCGCCGAGCCGAGGTCGGTGATCACGAAGCAGGCGCCGGTGTCGACGATGACTGCGTGGTAGCGGCTGACGGCGGCGTCGTCGAGGACGATGTCGTTGTCGGCGAGGCGCCCGATCCGGGTGGCTGTCCCCCGCACCGGGTATCCCCTGCCGGCGCGGTCGCGCAGCTCGGCAACCGCGGACTGCCGGGAGACCTTCGTGCGTCTCTTCAGAGTCTCGGCAACCCTTTTGGCGGTGTCGCGCGCCGCGTTTTTGACGTCCAAGGGCTCCTGGCGAAGGATCCGCTCATGAAGGCTCCGCAACGTGGGACCGGGATCGATGCCGAGATCGTCGGCCAGTGCCTTCTTCAGCCTCCGGTACGCCTCGAGCGCATCGAATTGGCGTTCCGCCAGGTAGTAGGCGGTGATCAGCTGCGCCCATAGCGGCTCGCGGTACGGGTGTTGCGCCGCAAGCACTTCGAGCTCACCGATGATCGAATGAGTTCGCCCGCAAGCGATCTCGGCTTCGGCCCGCACGGTGTGGGCTACCAGCTTGTCCTCTGCAAGTGCGACGGCGAGGTTCTCGGCGAACTGGAACTCGCGCAGATCTTCGAGGACCGTGCCGCGCCATTCGGCCAGTGCCGCCGACAAGTGGCGAGCCGCCTCTTCGAACCGGCCGGCGGCAGCGGCGTCGATTCCGGCCTTCTGTTCGCTGACGAAACGCCCGAGGTCGCACGCGTCGTCTGGAACATTCAGCCGATACCCGGGGTGTGCACTGACCAGAACACCGGCCGGGTCGACGCCTCCGTCGCTCACGAGTCGGCGGAGTCTCGAGATGTGCGCGTGCAGGCTCGCCCGGGCCTCCGGCGGTGGTCGCTGCTCCCACACCGCGTCGATCAACGAGTCGATCGCGACGGGGCGATTGCGATTGATCACCAACATCGCCAGCACCGCCCGCTGCTTGGCGGCTCGCAACGGCACTTCCGTACCGTTCGCGCACATCTGTAGCGGTCCCAACACCCCGTACTGCAGAGCGCTGTCGGCCATCGCGCTTGCCAACCTCTCAGTTCGGCCAGTCTGTCGGACCTATTGTGTCTGCTGCGCGGGGCGTCGCGCAGTCACCAGAGGAAGACCCGCGCACTCTTTCCGCCGGTGCACGTGATCCAGCTGTCTCCCGTGTACTGCTGGCATTGCATGAGGAAGTTCGACCCGTCGCACGCCGCTCCGGCCACACTGGGGCAGTCGATAGCGCCCTTTGCCGACACCGACCTCGGCAGCGGGCTGGAGTTCCCGTACTCGGCCCAATAGGCGGTGAGCACGCTGTTGGCGAAAAAGCAGGACGTCTCGGGCGTCCCTCGGCCGGCGTGGGTGCCGAATCCCGCGGTGTTCGGCAAGGAGAAACCCTGATCGCAGGACTGATGCAGACTGCTCTGGTCGGGCCCCGTGACGAGGGGTGGCAGCGCAGGGCCGGCGGTCTGCTGCGGGTCGCGGGCGAGCATCACCACACCAATGCTCACGAGGGTCAGCGCCGCCACCACCGCGGCGATGGTCGGCAGCACCCAGCGGCGTCGACTACCTGTCCGTTCGCGAGTGGTGGTGCGGTCCGGCGCCGCGCCGGACGTCACGACGGCGGCCGTGTCCGCAGGCACTGCGGGGACACCCTGCCCTGCTTCCGGAAGCGTTCGCGGCGAGCGGCCGGGTGTCGAGACGGTCACGTCGCCCAGCAGGTCCGCCGGTCCGCCGCCGCGCAGGGCGCGCTGGGCCGAGCGGCCGAGGCCGCCCGCGGTTCCGTACCGGTCGTCGGGGTCTTTCGCCATGCCGCGTGCGACGACCTCGTCGAGCGCGGCGGTTACCCGCGGATTCCGCACGCTGGGGCGCGGGGGAGGCGAGGCGAGATGCGCCGCGACCAGATGTTCGAGGCGGTCACCGGCGAACGGGGGGTCACCGGTCAGCGACTCGTACAACACACACGCGAGCGCATAGACGTCGACCGCCGATGTGGTCGGTTGGTCGCTGAATCGCTCGGGAGCCATGTAGTGGAACGTCCCGATCTGCGTCCCCGCCGTCGTCAGCCGGGCGTCACCAACGGCCTCGGCGATGCCGAAGTCCACGAGGTACACGAAGTCGGCGGGGGTGACGATAATGTTGTGCGGCTTGATATCTCGATGGATCAACCCTTCGGTGTGTGCCGCATCCAGAGCGGCGCCGACCTGGCTGATGATGGCGACGGCGCGAGCCGGTTCCAGCGGACCCGCGGCGATCAGGTCGTGCAGCGTCTGGCCATTCACCAGCCGCATGTCGATGTAGAGGTTACCGTCGATCTCGCCCCAGTCGTGGATCGGGATGACGTGCGGTTCCTGCAGGATCGCCGCCGCCTGCGATTCGCGTTGGAACCGTGCCCGTGACGTGCTGTCCGCGGAGAACTGATCGCCCAGGATTTTCAGGGCAACTGTCCGGCCCTTGACGGTGTCGTAGGCCTCGTACACCTCACCGACGCCACCCTTGCCGAGCAGACGGGTGATGTTGTACTTGCCGAACGCCGTGCCGACGCGCAAGTTCACCGCCATCCTCTGTCCCCGTCATCCCCTTGTCCTAGGTGCTGCCACAGTATGCACGCACAAGAATCAGACAAGAAGCTGTTCAGGATCGTGCAGGACGCCTCCCGCAGCCTGTTGGTAGGACCGGCCACCGTGGCCGGCCGACGACAGTCGAAGGGACGAAAACATGCGAGTCAACACGCCGGGCACCGTCGCGCTCATCACCATCGCGATCTCCGCCGCAGCCGTCGCCGTCCCGGCGAGCGCCGCAGCCGACCCAGGCAGCCGATTTTCATTCCGCTCCCCATCGGGGAACATCGCCTGCCTGATGGACAGCGGCGCCGACGGCGCGGGGTACGCGGTATGCAAGGTCCGTGACGAGACATGGGCGGCTCCCGCGGAGGGCACTTGCGCCCTCGCCTACGTCCCCGGATCCATCGGCGAACCTGCCACCGACCTGCAACTCAAGCAGGGCAGCGCGCCGTGCACGGGCTTCGTGATGACGCAGATGTTCTTCTCCGGCCCGTACGCCGCGCCGACGCTCGGGTATGGCCAGGCACACACGGTCGGCGCCATCACCTGCGGCAGCGAGCGCTCCGGTGTGACGTGCACGGACTCGAGCACCGGTCATTTCTTCCGGGTATCGCGCGAGTCGTCCGAGCTCGGCTGATGGCCCCTCGATCGTGATGTCATGCCGCTACGTTGCCTGACGACGGTGTGTCCTCCGCACCGGTAGGCACGGCAGTGATACGGCACGATGGACTGCGGAGGCGTGATGACGGTCGGGGATGGGTGCGAGCCGGTGCACGCCGGGTACACGAATGCGACCCACCCGCCACACGTCGACCGAGGAGCCACCACGTCAATCCTGTCCCGACCCCTCGTCGCCGACACCCTCGCGAGGGTGTTCGCCGCGACGGTGAATCCCGCGCCGAAGCCCGCGGTCCGCTTCACCGAGATCCCCGGCCAGACCTCGGCGGTCACGGTCCCCACGCGGCACGGGCCTGTCAAGGCGACCCTGTACCACCCCCCGTCCGGGGTGGGCTCCGCGCCGATATACGTCAATGTCCACGGTGGCGGCTTCGTCGTAGGCCATCGCGAGCAGGACGACCCATGGTGCCGGTACCTCGCCGCGAACGCAGGTGTCGCGGTGCTGAACGCCGACTATGTGCTGGCGCCCGGCCACCGGTTTCCTGCTGCGCCGCAACAGATCTACGACATGCTCTGCTGGGTCGCCGACGCGCGCCGGGAGTGGGACGGTACTCGGATCTGCGTGGGCGGTCAGAGCGCGGGCGGAAATCTGAGTGCGGCTGCGGCACGACTGGCGCTCGAGAACGGCGCACCGGCCATTGCGTTGCAGGTATTGCATTACGCGCCACTCGATCTCGTCACTGCGACCCGCGACAAGCCGTCGACGATCGGGGCGCAGGCGGTGATGAAGCCCTGGATGGGCGAGGTGTTCGATACCGCATACATCCCCGATCCGGCGCAGCGTCGCGACCGGCTGGCGTCGCCGGCGTGGGGCGGGAACGCCGACCATATCGTCGGTATTGCCCCCGCTGTGGTCGTCACCGCCGAGCACGACCGGTTGCGCAACGAAGCTCGCCGATACGCTGAAAAGCTCGATGCTGCTGGGTCGCTGGTCGAATACCACGAGGTCGCCGGCGTCGATCACGGCTACAACATCATGAGCGGCGCCGTCGATACCACCGACCAGGTGTATTCGCGAATCGTCGGCCACGTGTCGCGCGCCACCGCGTCACGATGAGGATCCCGCACGGATGACATGCACGGCACGCGCTGCCGGTGCGCGACGCCGCTGCGCTGGGACTTCGCGGCCGTCACTGCAGGTCCGACCTCGCTGTCGGCGCAGAACTTCCACGTCCCGCTCTCTTTGACGAAGTCCTCCTCGCGCGTCAGGGGCTCGTCCTCTTGTTCGTACACGTCGGTGACCGACGCAGTCGCTATGTCGCCGTTGACCTGGACGGATTCGACGGTGGTTTCGGTACGGCCCGACAGTTCGCGGCGCTGACGCACCTTGTTCGGGGCGAAGCGCGATTGGACCCGATTTCCCTCACACAGTGCGCGACGGAATTCAGCGAAGTCCGAATTGTTCCAGGCCTCGCTCATTTCAGCGATCACCTGGCGGACCTGTTCGGTGTCCGAGGGTTTGATGTCTCGACCGGGGACCGCCAGGAGGACTTCGATGACGACGATCGCGACGATGACGATCGCCGCGAGACCGACGGCGACAAAGCCGTTGCCACGCCGTCTATTCTGCGCCGGCGGCTGGGGCGCAAGAGGCGGTGGCCCGTGTGGAGGAGAGTTGAGCGACATCAACCGTGTCCTCGGTCCGACGCGCCGAGGGACCAGATGGTGACGTACGCCAAGCCGAAGAACGCGGCCACCGCCAGCGCGACGCCCGTCGATTGCACGTAGGCGAACGGCGAACTCACCCAATCGAATGTCGTGGCTGCCACGGCGTCCGGCCTGGTCACCAGATCCCACGAGTTCCAGCGATGGAACCGTCCGATCACTACCCCGATTGCGCACAAGCCGATTGACACGCACACTGCGATCCAACCCATCACCTTGCCGAATTCGCGTTCCATGCGGTGGTGTACGAGATGCACCGACACCACGCCGAGTATCACGCCGGTCCACGCGGCCACGCCGTACTGCAGCACATGCCGCCAGAGTCCGATGCCGTTGGTGAGATGCACCAGGTCGGTCACCAGGTATGGCGAGTTGGGCAGGAATGCCAGCCAGCCCAGGCCCAGGGGAATCAGCCACAGCCTTCGGCGCGCCACCGCGAAGCCCGCCGCGAAAAGCACCGGAATCCACGCCAGCATCAGATTCCAGACGAGGAAGCGGGTGGGATAGAACAGGGGTGCAGACGGGTCGGTGACCCCCAACGCGACCGTCAAACCGCTGGTGGCGACCAGCGCGGCGAACAAGGCAACGCTCCGTGCTCGGGTCATGTTCTCATTTTGTCAGCAGTCCGGCACCGTCAAGACGCAGTAAATGCCGAGGTGGCGGGCCTCTAGGCGGTGGCAGGACTCGAGTCGCGGCAATGATCGTCGTGTTCGCGCAGGAGGAACAGCAACGCGCTGCTAGCCTCCTCTCGCGGCAAACAAGACGAGGAGGCTCGAGTGACATCTGTTCGGTTGACAGCGGTGGCGACGTGCGTTGTGGCGCTGGTAGCGGGATGCTCCGGCAAGAGCGACACGAAGTCGACCACATCGTCGTCGTCGGCCGCGTCCTCGAGTGCGAGCAAGACGGCGACCGCGAGCCCGAGCGAGACGGCGAACGAAAGCCCCAGCGCGACGGCTGCACCCACGATCGACGCGGCCGCATGCGTCGACATCACGTCCGCGCATTCGTACCTCATCCTCGCCTCCGACAGTGCCGATGCGCGTGAGCCCGCCGACACCTTGCTGAAGTTCAATCCGCCCGGTCCGGTCAAGGACGCCATCGAGCATCTCGTCGAGGTCGGAGGAGCGCAGGTCGACGACCCGCAGTTCAATGCCACGAACGGAGCGATCGAAGACTGGGTGAAGCAGGTGTGCCCGACCTGACCGAGGGGCTGGAAGCGCGGGTGAGTGTCCGAGTCGGCATTCTCGGCCCCGTCGAAATGTGCGTGGGCGACATCGTCCTGCCGATGGGTACGCCCAAGCAGCGAGCAGTCGTGGCGATGCTGGCCATTCATCGCAATCGGGCGGTGGGCGTCGACGAACTGATCAGCACGGTGTGGAACGACCGGCCGCCCGATTCGGCGCGCAAGACCCTGCACACGTATGTGTTCAACGTCCGCAGATTGATGGCCGGGCCGGGGCGATCCCTCGGCCATCTTGGCAAAGGCGCCGCCGGGTTATCGACTCTCGCTGTCGGAGAACGACATCGACCTCGGGCGGTTCATCGCCGAGCGCACGAGTGGTGTTCATGCGGCTGCGGATGCGCGCTTCGAGGAAGCCAGCCGCCACTATCGCGCGGCACTGGCAGAGTGGCGCGGTCCGCTGCTCGATGACCTGCGTGCGTTCACCAGTTTCGATGCCTTCGTCACAGCGCTGGCCGAGGACAAGCTGGTCACCGAAATCGCCCTTGCCGAAGCCGAAGTGGTGTGCGGACGCGCCGAGGCGAGCATTCCTCGTCTGGAGGAACTGGCGCTCGAACATACCTATCGCGAGCCGCTGTGGGCGCAACTCATCAGTGCCTACTATCTCGCCGGGCGCCAGTCTGAGGCTCTCGACGCCTTCCGCCGCTTGAGAAGTACGCTCGCCGCTGACCTCGGCGTCGAACCAGGCCGTGCGGTCCGCACGTTGCACAACCAAGTGTTGCGTCAGGAGCCGCTCGAACCGGAGAAGGCCGCTCGATTGCATGCCGACGAGACGGTGGTCACCCTCCATCAGCAGACGCCCACGGGCGACAGGTACGCGAACGGCGCCGTGCTTCGCCGTCCGGGCGGGAGCACCTACCCGTTGCTCGCCATGAGCACCAGCATCGGGCGCGGTCCTGACAACAACATCGTCCTCGCCGATCGCAAAGTCAGCCGGCACCATGCCGCGATCGTCGACACAGGAAGCACTTTCGTGATCGCCGACCTGCATTCGGCCAACGGCGTCTATGTAAGTGGCCGCCGCATCCACGCCAGCGCGACACTGTCCAGCGGAGAAGCCATTCGCATCGGCGACCAGAAATTCATCTTCGAGGCCACCGCCCGATCCGACGGCGAGTAGTAATTCGGGCGCGCACCACCGGATGGGAAGCCGGCGAGCGAAGTTCATTGTGAAGTTGTTGAGTTTCGCGCGCGATCGTTGAAGCAGTCACTCTCGCAATCGGCGGGTGACACCAATCGCGAGTTAGGAGAACATCATGCACACCTTTGACAAGCTGATGACGTCTCGGCGGGTCCGTGGCGATCGGGAAACCTCGAATCACAGCCTGGTGACTGCGCGGTCGGCGCGGGGGGATCGAGAGACCCAGAACCACTCCATGGTCGCGGCTCGCGCGGCGCGGGGGGACCAGAACGGCTTCAACCACAGCCTGGCCACGGCTCGGTTGGGTGAGGGGAATCAACAGAGTCGAACCACTCTCCGGCCGGATACCCCTGACCTGACCTCGCTTCTGTGACAAGGGAATGCGCGGCTAGTCTGCAGCGGTGCGCTGAAATCGTGATACTCCGGGGCGACCGGGGCCGATCGTGACCGACTCATCCCGCTGTTCAGAGACTTCTACCGAGTAGATGTCCATCAATTCTGTTGTCGCGCATAGATTCCGGGCTGGTGCCGTTGCTGCACGATGACCGGCGTGGGCAGGGGTCGCTCGCTAGCGAGGGGCAGGGGCGTACACGGAGGCGGCCAGAGTCGGTGTCGTGTGCCGCCCGGTGGCGTGGAAGATGACACGCCGGCCGATCTCGGCAGCGTGATCGGCGAACCGCTCGTAGAACCGGTTGAGCAGAGTGATGTCGATGGCGCAGGCCATGCCGTGCTCCCAGTCGTCGGCCAGCAGCACCGCGAGCACGTGGCCGTGGAGGTCATCGATCGCGTCGTCTTCTTGACGCAGTCTGGCGGCCTGACTCGGGTCGCAGGACACAATCACGTCGGCGGCGTGATCACCCATCTCGGCCGCTATGCGGCCCATGTCGGCGAAAGACGAGCTGACCTCGGCGGGCAGGACATGATCTGGACTGCGCCGCAGCACGCACTCGGCGATATGGCAGGCCAGCCCGCCCATCCGCTCGGCGTCGGCCGAGATCTGAAGGGAACTGACCACGGCGCGCAAGTCGCGGGCAACCGGGGCTTGCAAAGCCAGCAGGGCGTAGGCGCGCGCCTCGGCGCTCCGTTGCATCCGAATCAGCAGGCGGTGTTCGGCGATCACCGCTTCGGCTGCCGCGGAGTCAGCCCTCAGCAGAGCGTCAGTGGCGCCCTTCATTGCGGCACCCGCGCGACTGCACATCTCGGCGAGGCCCGTGGTCATTCGGTCGAGATCCTCGTGGAATAGGGCCCGCATGGTGATCCTTCTCTCGTGTCGCGCCGGAGTACCCGCTCGCTGCCGGACGCAATCTCCCGCCGCGGGCAGTGGCTGAACGTGTACGGCCGGGTTGGTTAGAGTCGGGCCGCGTGGCCACCACCCTCGTGATCGCGCTGTGCGGCGTCGTCTTCGGCATCGTCAGCGCAATCCTGCCGCTCGGCCCGGTGACACTGCTCGTGCTGCGCCGGGCTCTGGCGGGTGACCCCGCGGGGGCGTTGTGGATCGGACTCGGACGCGTCCCAGTGGAGGCCTGCTACTGCGGTCTGGCGACATTCGGGATCGTCGCGCTGCTCGATCGTGTCCGTGCCGTACACAACACCATCGAGTTGCTCGGCACGCTGGTTTTCCTGGTTGTCGGGGTGTGGCTGCTCCTGCAGACATCGGCGCCGGGTGCGGTGAGCGCGGACGTCCCGATGGCCGCAGACACACGCACCCGCCGATGGGGGAACGCAGCGGGGTTGATCATCTCGATCCTCAACCCCACCTACCTGTTGTCGTGGTCGGCGATCGTCGCGGTTGCGGTCTCGTTGGCACACCTGGAGCCGACGCTGCTCGACAAGATTGCGTTCCCGCTCGCGCTGGCCGTGGGGATTGCGATCGGGTACGTGCTCTTGCTCGAGTACCTGCGCCGCCACGAGGCGCAGATGGCGCGCGCGTGGGTGCTGATCGCGATCCGGGGAATGGGCGGCGTGTTGGTCGCGCTGGCGTTGTGGAATCTCGTCGTGCGGCTCAACACTCGCTGAGGCGACCGGCTTTTCGAGCCGTGCCGGTGCGGCTGGCGTACGGTTCTACCAGCGCGGTGTCTGCACAGACGGGGGCCATGGCGACCGCATGGCGCCGCGCGGGCCATTGGTCGAGTGGGGCGGGGGGAGCCTGTCGATGAACGAACTTGCGGACGTACAGGTGCTCACCGCGAGAGAGGCCGCGTTGGTCGCCGCGATCGGCGAGGCCTTCTTCCCGCCCGCCGACCCCACCGGTATCGACGGGCCGTCCGCGGGTGTCGTGCCCTACGTCGACACCTACTTGGCGCGGCTAGGCCCGGCCCAACGTCTCCAAGTGCGCGGCCTGCTGCTTTTGTTCGAGGTGGGAACCGCGATCCATCGCCGCGGCACACTCTTCTCCGCGGCCCCACTGAGCGAGCGGATTGCCCGGCTCAAGGCGTGGGAGGGTGCCGAGCGCTACCACCTGCGCGCGGCGTTCGACGCGCTGCGGTGGCTGTTCATCCTCGCCTACGTCGCCGATCCCGACGTCCAACGGCGGATCGGCGTGCCTCCGCCCGCGCCGCGTCCGCCGATGCGTCTGCGCCGGCCAGGCCCCCTTCGGCGGCTGCGTGACGCGCGACGGCGCAACGCCGGTGCCCGCGTCACGCAGCTCGAGCGTCGGTTTTCCACCGATCAGCTCCTCACCGGGATCGAACCGTCGGCCTGGGCCCGGACGCTTGCCGCCGAGCGCTTCGGAGTGAGCGGACGCTACCTGCATCGCGCCGCGTGGCTCACGGCGTGGAGCGCGGCCGCCGGGACCGTCGGGCGGATCGAGCGTGCGCGCCACGATCGGCACATCGCCGAACACATCGACATCGGCAGGGTCGACCCACCACTGTTCATTCTCGGGCATTGGCGAAGCGGCACAACGCATCTGCACAACCTGCTCGGCCGCGGCCCCGACTACACCCATCCGACGGTCTACCAGGTGGTGTTCCCGACCGCGTTCCTGTCGACCACCAGCACAGTGCCCGCACTCACGGCCCGACTGCTGCCGGAGACGCGTGGCTACGACAACGTCCGGCAAGGCTGGTTCGAAGCGGCCGAGGACGAGATCGCGCTCGCCAAATTGACCGGGCTTTCGCCGTATCTGGCGTTCATGTTTCCCGACCACGCGCCACATTACGAGCGCTACATCGACTTCCTCGAAGCACGCGAGGACGAGCGGGAGACGTGGAAGGCGGCGCTGGAAAGGTTCGTCGCGAAGGTCCGTCTCCAATCCGGCGGGCGTCGCGTCGTCGTCAAGAGCTGTGCGCACACCGCGCGGATCCGGATGCTGCTCGAGCTCTACCCTGACGCCAAATTCGTTCACATCCACCGGAATCCGTTCATCGTCGCCGCGTCGACCGTCCACATGCGCAGGCGGACCGACTGGGAGAACTTCCTGCAGGTGCCGAAGACCGAATTCATCGACGACAGACCGCGGCAGGTGGCGCTGGTCGGTCAGCGGATCTATGAACGCTACTTCGCCGACCGTGCATTGATCCCCCCGGACAATCTTGTGGAGGTGGCCTACGGCGACCTCGTCGAGCGGCCGCTGGACGTGCTTCAACACATCTTCAGCCATCTTCGGTTGCCCGGCTGGAACCGTCACCAGGCCGGCATCACCCCCTATCTCGCCGGTCTGCGCGGTTACCGGACCAACGTGCTGCGCGTGGACGGTGAACTGGCCACCCTCGTGCGCGAGCACTGGGGAGCGGTCTTCGACGAGTACGGCTACTCGACCGACTACCAACGGGCGTGAGCACCATGGACTTCCGGGAACTCGTCGAGCAGCACTTGCACTCCAGCACCCATCTGTCGAAGCGCCACGTCCATCCGCGGCTGCTGCACATGTTCGAATTCGCCGGAATGGACGCGGTTTTCACGCGGGCGGAGGGTGCCCACCTGTGGACCGAGGACGGCAGGAGATACCTCGACCTCCTCACCGGCGGTGGCGTGCACTTCATCGGCCGCAACCATCCGACGGTCCGTGCGGCCCTGCGCGACGTCGTCGACATGGACGTGCCCAACCTGTCGATCGTCAATGCGTCCGCTCTGGGCGGGCTGTTGGCCGAGCGTCTGCTGGACCTCGCCGGTCCGCCTTTCGAGAAGGTCATCTTCGGCAATTCGGGTAGCGAAGCGACCGAGATCTGCATCCGCTTCACCCGGCAGGTCACGGGGCGGCGGCGGTGGCTGTATCTGGACGGGGCGTTTCACGGCCGCACCTTCGGCGCCATCTCGATGTGTGGCTTCGACGAGATGCGGACCGGCCAGGAGCCGATGATGCCCACCTGCACGCCGGTGCCGCGCAACGACATCGACGTGTTGCGGCGCGAGTTGGCCTACGGCGACGTCGCGGCGCTCGTGGTCGAGGCGGTGCAGGGGATGACGTGCGAGGTGCTCTCGACCGAATACCTGCAAGAGGCCGCGCGGCTGTGTGAGCGCTACGGCACGGTGCTGGTGATGGACGAGGTGCAGACCGGACTCGGCCGGGTGGGTTCCTGGTTCGCCTGTCACGCCGCCGGCGTCAAGCCTGGGATGATCACGGTGAGCAAGGCGTTGTCGGGCGGTCTGGCCCCGGTGAGCGCGGTTCTGTTGACGCAGAACATGTACGACCGGATCTACGCCGACTTCAAGTCCGGGCCCGTCCACTTCTCGACCTTCGCCGAGAACAACCTGTCGATGGCCGCCGGACTCGCGACGCTGGAGGTGCTCGACGAGCTCGACGCGCCGGTGCGTGCCGCCGCGCTGTCCGCGAAGATCCGCGCCGGGCTCGCCGACCTGGCCGACCGGTACGACGTGATCGACCGGGTCACCGGGCAGGGCCTGATCATCGGCATTGTGTTCAAGACCTCGGATCGCCTGCCACTGCGCATCCAGCAGACCGTCATGGGCGCCGCGGATCCCGGCGCGTTCGCCGCGGCGGTGAACGTCGACCTGCACAAGCGCGGCGTGCTCGTACAGATCCCCGGCTTCGGCTTGAACGCGATCAAGATCCTGCCGCCGGTGATCCTCGACGATGCCGACGTGCACTTCTTCCTCGACGCGTTCGAAGACGTTCTTGCCGGCTATCAGCGGCCGTCGTCCGGCCCGGTCGCCGGGCTGGTCGGGGGCGTGGCGCGACACGCGCTCCACAATGTCCGTGCGACGCTCGATGCGCGACGGTCGGCACCGAGCGCCCCGGGAAAGAACGGTCGGGTGCGCGAGTTCGCCGATTACGAGGGCGCGCTCGCGCTGAACTGCGACGTGTGCGTGGTCGGCTCGGGGCCGGCGGGCACGGTGCTCGCCCACCGGCTGGCGGCCGAGGGGCTGGATGTCGTGGTCCTGGAGGCGGGCGCGGTGGTGCGCCAGCGGGACAAGGGTGGCGAGGCGGGCGAGATGCTGACCCGCTGGTTCTGGGACGGCGGTCTGCGCACGACGCGCGGCAACATCGTGATGCCGACGCTACAGGCGCGCTGCCTCGGGGGCGGATCTGTGTTCAATTCCGCAATTTGCATGCGTGCGGCCGATTCCGCTTTGCGGCGGTGGGCCGACGAAGACGGCGTGCAGGGTCTCACGCCGGAGGTGATGGCGCGTCACTACGACACCGTGGAACGCTTTTTCGGGGTCCGTCCGGTGGAAAGCGCCGTGCAGGGCCGGCGTAACGAACTCTTCCAGAGCGGGGCTCGGATACTTGGATTTGACGTTGAGGCGATTCGCCGCAACGAGGACGGCTGCACCGGTTCGGGCGAGTGCATGACCGGATGCCGGACGGGCGCGAAGCTCTCCATGGACAACCGCGGCGTGCCGGAGCTGCTCGAGGCGGGCGGCCGCGTCTACACCTCGGTGCAGGTCGATCGCCTCTGGCGGCGTGGCAGCAAGGTGCGCGGCGTTCGCGGCGCAGTGGTCGACCCGCTCACCGGTCGCCGCACGCACGACGTCCGCGTTGAGGCCAAGTGCACCGTGCTCGCCGCCGGCGCGCTGGCGTCACCGGTGATCCTTCAGCGCAGCGGTCACCGGGTGGCGTCCGTCGGTCAAAACTTGCGCACGCACCCTGGTCTGATGGTGCTCGGCGAGTTCGACGAGGACATCGAGCCGTGGGACGGCGCAACGCAAGGCGCGCACGTGACGGGATTCGTCGAGGAGGGCATCAAGCTCGAGTCGATCTGGGCGGTGCCGTCGCTCGGCGTCGTGCACCACGGCGCCGGCGCCGAGTTGGTGGCGTCCCTCGCCGACCTGCGGCGCATGGCGACCTGGTGCCTCTGGGTCAGTGGCGACGACTCGACGGGAAGCGTTCGCGCGCTTCCCGGTGGGGGTTCCAGCTTGAGCTACCACCTCGGCCACGGCGACGTTGCCCGCATCCGGGAGGCCGTGGCGCGGCTCGTGGAGGTGTACTTCGCCGCCGGCGCGCGCAGCGTGATGCCCGGCGTGCACGGTCTGGCTTTGCGGTACGACGATCCGTCCGCGGCTGACCAGATCCGCCGCGCGGACCTTGTGGCACAGGACATTCCGACCGGTTCGAATCATGTGTTCGGCACTTCCGCGATGGGTGCCGATCCCTCACGGCACGTCACCGACTCGGTCGGCGCGGTCTACGGCCTCGACGACGTCCACGTGTGCGACACCGGCCTGTTCCCGTCGAGCCCGATGGCCAACCCGATGTTGACCGCGATGGCGTTGGCCGATCATCAAGCCGACGTGATCGCGCAGCGGTATCGCTGAGCTACCCCCGGATGCCGGAAAGCCGCTTCTTGGCTTTGCCCGCGCCCGGTCGCACGTCGTGGGTGTGCAGTCGCAGTCGATATCGGACGAAGCCGGCGATCACCAGGCCGAGTAGCGCGAGCATGGCCATGTCGAACAGCCACCACGTGCCGTTGTGGGTCCACAATGTGTCGTCGATAGGCAGCAGCGGTGCGATGAGCTGCAGATCGACCGTCGACGCCGACGCAGCGAATCCCCATCGTCCGGGTAACAGCCACGAGATCTGATCCAGGACCAATCGGCCGTTGACTTGAATGAGCCCGTTGCAGAACACCATCGACATCATGATCACCACGACCACCATCGGCAGGATCTGCTCCGGGGACCGGGCCAGCGAGGACAACAGGAGCCCGGCGATCGCGGACACGATCGCCGTCGCAGCCAGCGTCAGGTACAGCTCGACGATGCTGTTGCCGAGCAGCACGGGGCCCTGGGTGGGCCCGCCCTTCCCGATCACGACGATCGTGGTGAGGATTGCGGCCTGAATGGCGGCCGCCGCGGTGAACACCGCGATCTTTGCGCCGAGGTAGGCCGACGCCGACAAGCCCACCGCTTGTTCGCGCAGGAAGATCGCCCGCTCGCCGACCAAATCCCGGATGGTAAGCGCGGTGCCCATGAACACTGCCGAGATGTTGATCAGGATGAGGATCTGGGTGGGTTCATTCGGCGTCTTGCCCTTGGGATCGGCGGGGCCGAGGCCGACGGTGCCGGGCACCACCAGCGCCAGCACACCGACGACGAACGGCAGCGCCGCCAGGAAGATGAAGTACCCGCGGTCGGCCACCGTCAGCCGTACCTGGCGCCGCGCGATCGTCGAGATCTGCCGCCACACACTCGTCCGGGCGGGACTGCCCGCGGGGCCGGCCTTCGACGGCGAGGTCTGCGCCGCGCGAGGTGCGTTGTCGCGGGCCAGAAACGCCTGATGGGCGGCGTCGGGCTCCGTGCTCACATAGGCGAAGATGTCGGCCCAGTCGTCACTGCCCATCGCCCGGAAGACATCAGACGGCGGCCCTGCGAACGCGACCTTGCCGCCGGACGCCAGCAGCAGCACCTGGTCGCACAGCCGCAAGTAAGCCAGCGAATGGGTCACCACGATGACGACGCGACCCGCGTCGGCGAGCTGGCGCAGCATCGTCATCACCTGCTTGTCCAGCGACGGGTCCAGCCCTGAGGTCGGTTCGTCGAGGATCAGCAGCGAGGGTCCGGTGAGCAGCTCCATGGCGACGGACGCACGTTTGCGCTGGCCCCCGGAGAGCTTGTCGACACGGGTCGCGCGGTGTGCTGTCAACTCCAGCTCGGCGAGCACGCGCGATACCACCGCCCGACGGTCGGCGGCTGAGGTGTCCGGCGGCAGCCGCAACTCGGCGGCGTAGTCGAGCGCTTGTTCGACGGTGAGCTGCCGATGGACGACGTCGTCCTGCGGCACGATCCCGATCCGCGACCGCAGCGAGGCGTACGCGGCGTGCACGTCGCTCCCGTCGAAGCTAACCCACCCCGAGCTGGGTTGTGTGGTGCCGCCGAGCAGTCGAACGAGGGTCGACTTGCCCGCGCCGGACGGCCCGATCACCGCCGTGACCGTGCCCGGGCGGGCGGCGAACGTCACGTCGGTCAGCAGATGCCGTCCTTCGACGTCGAAGCCGACGTTGTAGGCCTCCAGTCCGCCGGTGCGTGGCTCCATCTTCGCGCGCGGCTCGAGACGGTTGCCCGCAACGGTGAAGTCGGTGTTGCCGACCGTGACGACGTCGCCGTCGCGGAGGACGGCCTGAGTGATGGGTTGGCCGTTGACGAAAGTGCCGTTGCTGCTGCGGTTGTCGCGGATCTCCGGTCCCGCCGGCGTCGGGGTCAGGACGGCGTGCTCGTGAGACACCAGCGGGTCGTCGACCACGATCGCGTTGGTGGGCGCCCGGCCGATCGTCGTCGAACCTGGCGGTGCGGGCGGTAACCGTTGCGGCAGAAAGGTTCTCACCACGTCGGTCATTCGCCCCGCGGCTTGTGTGGGCACAGCGCCGGTGGGCGGCGGCCTGCGGGGAGGTGGCCGGAGCGGCGGGGGCTGCGGTCGCGAGGGGGTGGGGTGCGGTCGGTGCGCCGCCATGGGTGGCCGCGGCTGCGAACGGGCCAACCGGAAGACCAGTCGCGGTCCGCCCGGATTGCCGAGCGTGACGTTGGCGCCGTCGCCGATCGGTACGACCTCGGTGCGCGCGCCGTTGACGTACATGCCGTTGGCGCTCTTGTCGATCGCGAACCAGCGGCCCGCGTCGACGCGCAGCAGCACGTGTGTCCGCGAGATGTCGGGGAGGTCCAGCTGGATGTCGGATTCCGGGGCGCGGCCCACCGTCGCGTCGCGACCGGGCGGAAACGTGTAGAACGCCGATCCGAGCGACACCGTCAGCGGTGGGGCGGACGCCGGGGTAGACACCGTTGCATTCTTTCAGCGAACGAAGACATCGCGCCCGGCTACGCCGAATCCACCGTCGCATAACGCGCCTCGACGTCTTCCATCGATGATCAGCAACCGCAAAGCAACCGCAGGGCCTCGCCCGCCGCACGGTAATTCGCAATACCTCCGAGGCGGGGGTCATCGACGACTATGACGAGACGGCTGGCGCCACGCGCCGCAGGGCCGTGGACATCAACCATGCTCAGCCCAAAGACCCGGTGAAGGGGGTGGCGGCAATTCTGCGTCTGGCCGCCGCCGAGCAGGACGCCTGGCGGGAGATGGCGCATTCGACCGACCCCGACGACGTCGCAGCCGGCTGATTCACATCGCGGCGGCGCGGTCGCCGGGCGCCCTGTGCCGGGACGAGCTGCCGGCACGTTCGGGCCGAGTCTCGGGAAAGCGACGATGGATCCCGTCGACGTGGCGATGCGCCTCGTCCAGGAGGGCGCGAAGGGCCCGTTGGGGGCGGGGGTCGTAATGCGGGCTGCGTCCGCGCCGCTGTGCCAGCGAGTCAAGCCGTTCGGAGATGTCGCAGATCTGGGCGTCGAGCGCCTTGAGTAACTGCCGTGCCTGCGCGACCTGAGGGTCTTCAGCCATGGCGGCATCCTCTCACTCCGTCCGGCAGCGAGGTGACCGAGACCGTACGAGGTTTTACGCAGATCTCTCGCCCACACGCTGGCACCTGTCTGCCTGTCGACGGCGTTGCGGACTCTCACGGCGGCTGGGTGACGACCTGGTTGACCATGTTGTTTTCGCCGCGGAACCCTTTGATTGCAGAGCGAAGATCATGCGCTCGCGCTGCTATCCCGGAAGACGCCGCTGGCGCGCGACCTCAGGACCATCTTGGGCGCGATGCAGATCGCCACCGATGCCGAACAGATGGGGAAACTGGCCGAGCACGTCGCCAAGATTGTCCGGCGCCACCATCCGAACCATGTGCTGCCTGACGAAATGACCGCCTACTTCGCGGAGATCGGGAATCGGCGGTCGAAATCGGTACGCACGCCGCGGGTGTGGTGATGTCGTGCGATCCGAGGCAGGCCGCGGAGTTGCGCCGGCTCGACGGTGAGCTGGAACGTGCGCTCGGGCGCACGATGTCGGTGCTGACCGACGAGCAGTGGAAGCACGGTTCGGAGCCGGCGGTCCACGTCACGCTGCTGGCCCGCTCCTATGAACGACTCGCCGACCATGCCGTCGAGATCGGCCGTCGCGTCATCGTCGATACGGCCGCGCGATTCGATCGCTGATCGGAGGCACGTCGCGCAAATCCCCAGCCCGAGCGTCGATTTCGATGCAGGCGAGGCGGCCTTGACGACGGGTCAGCTCACAGCTGGACGAAGTCGACGGCGACGACGCCGGCGGATCCGTTCTTGCCGATCGCGTACACGCGGTTGCCGTCGCGGCTCACGAACGGGCTGTAGAAGGTCTCGTCGGACACCGGGATGGTGGTGATCTGGCGAAGCGTCCACGCGTCGATGAGGTGGAGTGCATCGCTCTGGACGCTGGTGGCATACAGCAGGCTGCCGTCGGGGCTGACCGCGACACCACTGGGATCCATCGGGACCGATGCCGTCGCGACGCTGTTGTCTGCAGTGTTCATCGCCATCACCACGGTCTGCGCGAACCCACCCGGAATGTAGACCCGGCTGCCGTCGCGGCTCGGCGCGATGTTGGAGAGATGCCATACCGGCTTCGGCAACGGGATGACCTCGACCGAGTGACTCTGCAGGTCAAGAATTCCCAGCTGCTGGCTTTCCCCGATGCTGACGTAGAGTTTCTCGCCGCCCGGACTCACCGCCAGTGTCCACGGACCGTCGACGCGCAGGACGGTCTCCACCTGACCGGTCGCCGTGTTCGTGGCGGTCACCGAATCCGAGGCGTGATTGGCCACATAAAGCCTGGATCCGTCGGGGCTCAACGCGATACCCCACGGCTCGTCACCGACGCGGTCCGTTCGCACCAAGTTGCCGTCGGCGTCGCGCACCGTGACGGTGCCGGAGTCCGAGTGCGAGACGTAGACACGCTGTCCATCAGGGCTGACCGCGACCGCGGAGGCGCGGGTGGGTATGGCGATGGTGCGCACCCCGCCACCGGCGACAGGGGTGATGGCCAAAGTGCCTGTGTAGTAGGTCAAGTAGAGGCGGCTGCCGTCCGGTGAGAGCGCCGCGGCGGCGGGATAGACGGGCGCTTCAAGCGCGTTCGCGACCACAACGCGGGACGGGGTCACCGGCACGGTGAGCTCGACGAGTGATGTGCCGTGCTCGCCGGTGACCCGCACCGTGAAGCTGTCGGTGTCGGCACCAGCGGTGAAGCCTGCGCGCAATCGGCCGGCCTGCGTCGGTGTGTAGACGAAGGTGTCATGCATCAAGGAGACGAGCCCGTGGCGCGGTCCGGGGAACTTCAGGCTGAACGTGCTGGTCTCCGGACTCTCTGCCGGAACGATTCCCCGCACGACACCCGTAGCCGCGTCGACAGTGATGCCCCCATTTGTCATGCCGTCACGATATGGGGCCGGGCCCGTGTGCGTGCGTTGTTGGACCGAGACAGCGTCGGTCGCCGGTCTCGAAGCCGCTGGCCGCGGGCTAACCGAATCATCCTGCTGTGCCCGCGCCCGCGGGGAATGAGAGCCGTGGTCAGGTCCCCTCACCGCCCGACGTTACGATCTGCGTGTCAGAAACAAGCAAACCGAGATTGTGGAGAATCGGCATGGCGGTGGAGTCTTCGCGGCGAAGGATCGCCGCGCCGGACGCGAAGAACCGCGGCGTCCTACTCGATGCCGCCGAACTACTGATGGTCGAGGAGGGCTACGCGGCGGTGACCTCGCGCCGCGTGGCGGAAAAAGCAGGGCTCAAGCATCAACTCGTGCACTACTACTTCCGTGGGATGGACGACCTGTTCGGCGCGATGTTCGTGCGGCGCGCGGAGGAGGGGCTGCGCCAGCAGTCGGAGCTGTTGGAGACCGAGCAGCCGCTATGGGCGCTGTGGAGATTCGGCACGGACCCGACCGACACCCGGCTGACAATGGAATTCGCCGCACTGGCCAATCACCGCAAAGCGTTGCGCGCGCAGATCGCCCACTACGCCGAGCGTTTTCGCGATGAACAGCGTAAGGCGGTGGCCGGTGCCCTGGGGCGTTATGGGATTGACCCGGACGAGGTGCCTCCCGTGGTCTTCGCCGTATTGGCCACCAGCGTCTCGCGGGTACTGGTGATGGAACGAGCGCTGGGGATGTCCGCCGGTCATGCCGAGACCGTCGATTTCGTCGAGGCGTACCTGCGTCGCCTGGAGGGTGAACCCCAGCCGGTCGTCGAGAACGCGCAACCCGTGATCGGATAATCTGGAACCCACCCAACTGCCAACAGCAGAGGTGCCGGATGCCTGAGGCGTTGTCGCCGGGCGGGCACCAACGAGGAGTGCTGTGAGTGTGTCGCTGCTACTCGAGATGGCGGTCTCCAGCAATCCGAGCCGGACGGCACTGGTGTCAGACCAGTACACGCTGACCGTCGAACAACTGCACTCGCTCGCCGGGGGCGGCGCGGGCATCATCGCAGAACACGCTGCCGGCAGCGTCGCTTACGTGGGGACCGGCGGACTGATGCTCCCGGTGCTCATCTTCGCCGCGGCCCGCGCAAACCGGCCGTTCACGCCGTTGAACTACCGATTGAGCACCGAGGGCATCGCCGAACTTGTTGCCCGGCTGCCGGATCCGTTGGTCGTCTACGACGACGAGTACGGTGAGGTAATCGGTCGCGTAGGCGCGCTGACGATGCGTTCCGCCGAATTCCGCACGCTGGCCGACAGCAGCGATCCGGTTGCCGAGATGGCCGATCCTGACGATGTGGCGGTCGTGTTGTTCACCTCCGGCACCACGTCGCGGCCCAAGGCGGTCGAACTGACCCACCACAACCTCACCAGCTACATCACCGGCACGGTGGAATTCGATGCTGCCGATCCCCACGATGCGGCTCTGATCTGCGTGCCGCCGTACCACATTGCTGGTGTCGGTGCCGCGTTGTCGAATCTCTACGCCGGGCGAAAAATGGTGTATCTGAGGGATTTCCATCCCGGCAAGTGGGTCGCGCTGATGCGCGACGAGGGTGTGACGACAGCGACCGTCGTGCCGACGATGCTGGACCGGATCGTCGACGAACTCGAGCGGAACCCCACTGCGCTACCGACGCTTCGCACCTTGGCCTACGGCGGGTCGAAGGTACCGCTGTCGTTGGTGAGAAAGGCCCTCGACCTGATGCCGGACGTGGGCTTCGTCAACGCGTACGGGCTGACCGAAACCAGCTCCACGATCTCGGTGTTGACACCCGAGGACCACCGTGCGGCCGTCCGCGCAACCGACGCGGCGGCCGCAAAGCGGCTCGGTTCGGTCGGTCAGCCCGTGCCTGGCATCGAGCTCCAGATCCGCGGCGGCGACGGCGCGGTGCTCGGCCCAGGCTGCACTGGTGAGTTATTCGTTCGGGGAGAACAGGTTTCGGGACGGTACGCTGAGATCGGTTCGGTGCTCGACCCGGATGGCTGGTTCCCCACCAAGGACGTCGCCGTGCTCGACGAGGCGGGTTACCTTTTCATCGGAGGGCGATCAGACGACATCATCATCCGCGGCGGGGAGAACGTCGCGCCCGCTGAGATCGAAGACGCGGTGGCTGAGCATCCATCAGTGCGGCAGGTCGCCGTGGTCGGCGCCGACGATCCCGAATGGGGGCAGATCATCGTCGCGGTCGTGGTGCCGGTAGGCGGAGTCGCGCCCGATCCCGAGGAGATCCGGGCGCATGTCCGCGCGAGGCTGCGGGGTTCCCGCACGCCCGACCGCGTCGTCTTCCGCGGCGAGCTGCCGACCACGCCGACCGGCAAGGTATTGCGACGCAACCTGATCGAGGAACTCAACAGCGAACAGGCTGACACATAGCAGGGGAGAACCCTGGAAGGGGAGAACATGGTCAAGACGGGAACACGGCTCCGGAGCCAAGTCTGCGATACCCAGGTCATCGTGATCAAGACCGGTGATGGTCTCGACGACCTGCGTGCCGGCGGAATCCCGATGCGTCCGTTGGGCACTCAGGCCGACACTGAACACGTACTGAACCCGGACTTCGCAGGCGGAAACGTGCTGGGCAAGCGTTATGTGAACGAGTCGGGCGTCGAGGTGCTGGTGACGAAAGCGGGAGCGGGGACGCTCAGCATCGGCGACCTCCCGATGACCATCAAAGAGGCCAAACCGCTGCCGGCGAGCGACTAGGAGATCGATGGCGATCAGCGAGTACGCGCGGTCCGTGGTGATCGCGTCCAATTACCGCGTTGCCGATCCTGCCCGCGTCCCTCCGGTGCTCGAAGAGGGCAGAGCCGAATTGGACGAGATGGGCGCGCATCATGTCGTCGTGCATGCGTCGACAGCTGATTGGGGTCGGGTGCTGGTCACCATCGCCGTCCACAGTCGCGAGCCGGTCGCCGATCTGTTGCGTTCCCACGTGTTCTTCGACTCGTTCGATGGCGTCGGCGTCAAAGACATTCCGGCCGTGTTCGCCGGCGAGATCATCGAACGTATCGATTTCACCGACTCGTCGGACGCCGTCCTGCCAGGCGTCATCATCGCCTCGATCACCTCGGTGCCCGACGTCCCGGCGATGACCGAGCGGGTACGGCGCGTCGCGGACCGATTCGCCGCCGCGGGTGTCCTGAAGACGCTGGTGTTCCGGGCATTTGACGATTCCCACGAGGTCATGATCATTCAGGAACTCGACAACGTGGAGGATGCGCAGCGCTGGGTGGACAACCCGGACCCGGTCGCCGAGTGGATGGCGGAATCGGGAGTGGGCGCGTACCCACCGATATTCGTCGGGAGGTTCCTGTACATGATGCGTATCGACGAGGCGAGCTGATCGGGCCGGCCCGGTGTATGTCTGCCTGTGCCACGGCGTCACCAGTCAGACGGTGACCGATGTGGTCTGCCATGGTGCTCGCACCACGAAGATGGTCGCGAAGGAATGCGGCGCCGGATCGGAATGCGGCCGCTGCCGACGCACTATCCGGGCGATCATCGAGGCGTCGCGGGAGAAGCATTGACCGACAACGGAACCCGGCTGGAGTTCGTCGAGCTGCAACCCGATTTGACAGTCGCCGCCGGGCCGGCGTCCGCCATCGCCGCCGGTGACGATTGGCTGGACCTCGCGGCGTTCACGCTGACCGAAGACGCAACGGATGATCGTCGCGTCATCACCGTGGCCTCTATCCCTGCGACGGTCGAGTTGCTGCGGGGGCGTGTTGCGCGCTGGCCGCAAGCCGCCGCCGTCTGCGGTGACGTGCTGCGGACGACCGACCGCGGGGCGCCCGCGCGCCACGGGCTGCTCACCGAGTCCCTTGCCTATTCCACTCTGCAGGCCGGCGGCGAATTCGCCCGATGGCTTGCCGCGCGCGGCCCGGCGCAGGTCACTGCGTGCTCCGACCCTGTTGCGGCGCAACGGACTGGCAACACTCTGTGGATAAGCCTCAACCGCCCAGAGCGCCACAACGCACTGTCCGACGAGACACGCGCGGCGCTACTCGAGGCTCTCGACGTCGCCCGGCTCGACCCGTCCATTGACGAACTGGTCCTCAGCGGAGCGGGTCCGTCGTTCTGCAGCGGCGGGGACCTCGCCGAGTTCGGTTCGTTCACCGATCCCGCCAGCGCCCACCTGGCGAGGATCCGCCACAGCCCGGGCCTGGTTCTCGACGAGGTGGCCGCCCGGCTCGGCGCGCGGTGCCGTGCGCGGGTGCACGGTCATGTGCTCGGCGGCGGACTGGAGCTGGCGGCCTTCTGCGGGCACATCGAGGCGCACCCAGGATCGAGATTCGGCCTGCCCGAACTCTCCCTCGGGCTGATTCCGGGCGCCGGCGGGACGGTGAGTGTGACGCGACGGATAGGTCGATGGCGCATGGCGTATCTGGTGCTCGCCGGTGCTGTCCTCGATGCGGCGACCGCGTTGGCGTGGGGACTGGTCGACGCGCTGGCGTGACAGCGAAAGTTCGGTGCCGGAACGGTTGAACGAAACAGCGCTCGTCACCGTAGACAAGGTGTGGGTGCCTCGCTTCGGGTCATCGTCGTCGGCGCGGGCGTCGGTGGCATATCCGTGGCCCGGGGACTGCTGCGCGACGGGCACGACGTGACCGTCTACGAACGTCGCCCCCACCTCCGGGCGGCCGGCGGTGCGGTGACCATCTGGTCCAACGGCGCGTCGGTGCTGCGGCAGCTCGGCGTCGACATGGGCGATGCCGGTCAGGTGCTGTCGACCGTACGGGTGATGACGTCTGCGGGGTGCCCGCTCGCCGCAGTGGATTTGGCGGCGGTGACACAGCGGCTGGGTGCGCCGGTCCGGATGGTCCCGCGCCGCGTCCTTCTCCAACGCCTACTGGACGGCTTTCCGGCCGACCGCATCCGGTGCGGGTCGCGAGCGGTGACGGTCGTCAACACTGCCGACGGGGCACGTGTCGAGTTCGAGGACGGCAGCTCAGTCCGGGGCGACGTCGTAATCGGAGCCGACGGCTTGCACTCGGCGGTCCGCGGTGTCGTCGGTGCCGAGGATGCGAAGCCCACCGGCTGGTGCAGCTGGCAAGGCCTCGGCACCCTGCCCCCGGTCGCGGCGAAGGACGTCGCATTCGTCGTCATCGGTGAACAGGGAAATACCGGCTTCTGGCCGGCGGGCGGCGCCGAGGTGCAGTGGTGGTTCGACCTGCCGTGGTCCGATGACTTCGTCAGGCCGGAGCGTCCGATCGAGGTGATCCGGTCAGTGTTCACCGGATGGTGCGAACCGGTCGACCACCTGCTCGCGACGTTGACCGATGACGACCTGGCTGCGTCACCGTTCCCGCATTTCCGGCATCCGATCCCGCCACCGGCTGACGGCGTGCTGACGCTGCTCGGTGATGCTGCACACACGATGCCGCCCACCCTCGCCCAAGGCACAAACCAGGCGCTGCTCGACACCATGGTGTTGTGCAAGGCACTCGCCGACGCTGCGAGCGGGCTGGGCCCCGGCCGTGGTGACCTTGCACGCGCGCTGCGGTGGTACGAGGAGACGAGGCGGTTGCGGGTCACGGCGGTGTCCCGGCTGGCGTCGCTGCCGGTCGCTCACGGCGAGTCCGCGCTGCGGCCCGCACGCCTCATGCCGAACCGGTTGCACACCTGGGCCCTGACGGCGTTTCTGGGCGGAACCAGCCACCGCCGACTGTCGGCGGACGTCGACCGTGACCTCACCGCCGACCGCAAGGTGCCGTCGTGTCCACCGCGATGACCGTTCGGCACGCGAGCGACGCGGAACCGGTGAGGGCCGGGGAGATCCCGGTGCGGGTGCGCGGGGGCATCGATGCGCCCTCACGCTGGCTGTGGCTGGTCAAGTGGTGCGTGCTGGCCGCGCCGCACTATCCCATCCTCATCGGGCTGTATCTGGTGTATCCGCTGCTGACCTTCGTTGCGGGCGTGTGCATTCTGTTCACGGGCCGGTATCCGAGGCGGATCTTCGACTTCAACGTCGGAGTGCTGCGCTGGTCGTGGCGCGTGATGAATTACCGGTTCCCGATGAACACCACCGACAAGTACCCACCCTTCACGCTCGCGCCGCGGCCCGACTACCCGGGCGATCTCGAAGTCGAATACCCCGAGCAGCTCACGAACTGGGCGGTGCTGGTCAAGTGGTGGCTCCTGGCGCTCCCGCAGATCGTCCTCTGCTGGGCGATGGAACCGTTTTTGCAGATTCTGTGCGTACTGAACGCCGGGTATCTATTAGTCACCGGCGCCACTTCGCCGGGCATGTTCGACCTGCTGATGGGCCTCGTCAGATGGCGTTACCGGGTGGCCGTCTACGTCTCCCTGATGCGCGATGAATACCCGCCGTTCCGGCTCGACGTAGGTGGCGGGTGACATGGCGCGGGCCAATCCGTTGTTCCCGTACGTGTATCGGCTTGGGATGCCGATCTTTGATCGGCTGTTCTACCGGCGCTACCGGCGGGAAGCGATGAGCAATGCGATCGGCCGGTTGCTGATCGTCGGCCTCGGGCCCGGCACCGATCTGCTGTTCGTGCCGCCCGCGGTGTCGTCGGTCGCGGCGGTGGAGCCGGTGCCGGCGATGCGGCGGATGGCCGGTGCGCTGGCTCGCCGCCACGGGATCACCGCCGACATCGTCGACGGTGTCGGTGAGTCGATTCCCTTCCCCGACAACAGTTTCGACTCAGTGCATGTCGGGCTCGTCTTGTGCTCGGTGGATGACGTGGCAGCGACGCTCGGCGAGATCCGGCGGGTGCTCGCGCCCGGTGGCCGGCTGGTCGTGCTCGAGCATGTTCGCGGCGGGGGGCTGATGGGCCGGTTTCAGGACCTGATCGCCCGGCCGTGGTCCTGGTTGTCGTCGGGCTGCGAGCCGAATCGCCGCACGGTCGACGCCATTGCCGGCGCCGGTTTCGACACCAGTGGGTTGCGCCGCATCCGGCGGACTCCGGTGCCGCCTCCCTGCACACCGCACCTGCAAGGGTTCGCCACGCTGGCCAGGTAGCCCGGGCATTGCATTCGGCCGGGCATCGCCGGCAAGATCGCGAATCCTATTGCCGCGGTGAGTCTCATTGTTGTTACGCAGTGCGTGGCATGAATCGACCGCGTCGAGGGTGATTTCACCGCGCCGAGCGTGCGCCCACCGCGCCCGGTGAGTAACTCCTGCGGCGAAACGGCGGTTGGGGCGTGGTGGTTCACCGTCGAATCGGTGGATTCACAGTCGATTTGTCCCGTCGGCTATCAAGTCGGTGGCGGCCCTGGTGTGCGGAGCGGTCGTTCCGATAGTCATCTCTGTGACTCTGGGCTGCTAGCTGAACCAGATCTCCTCGTTACCACTTCCACCACCGAAGATGATGCTGAGGATCGTCATGAAGACTTTGGCGACGAATTCAGCGGCGTCGCCGACCGAATTCAACACAGATACAAAGAACCTGGCGACCGGCCCCCGTTCTGGTTCGGTCGGATCCGGCTCAGGTTCGGCAGTCGTCGTGGGCGTCGACGTAGTGGTCGGTTCGACTGTCGAGGTGGCGGTGGTGGGTTCGGCCGTTGGTGAGGCTGACGGGGTGGCGGTGGTGGGTTCGGCCGTTGGTGAGGCTGACGGGGTGGCGGTGGTGGGTTCGGCCGTTGGTGAGGCTGACGACGAAGGTGACGGTTCGAGCGTCGATGGGGTTTCTATCACCACAGTGCTCGGCGTGGCCAAGGTCGGCGATGTCGACGCCGTGGTCGATGGTTCGGCACTGCTCGACGTCACGACGACCACCGAGGAGCTAGCCGTCACTGGCGGCACAGTGGAGTAGATCGTGGTGTAAGTCGCCGTACCAGTCGGTTGCGGCGACACCGTGACGGTCGACGACGCGGCGGGCGACGGCTGGACCGTCGAGTAAATGGTCGACGTCACGGAGGAGGTCGGCACCGCAATGACCGACGTCGGCACAACGGTCGCCGAGGCCGTGTGCGACGGCGCCAGAACGGTCGAGGGCACAGCGGAGGCCGATGGTTCCGGCGAGTCTGACGGATCGTCCGTGAGATCGGGTTCGGCCAGGTCCAGCCCTGATTCGAGATCCGGTGTCGGCTCGGGGACGGCATCTGAGCCGGACCCGACGTCAGGCGTGTCACCCGGGTCCTCGGCGTCTGCGCTGGCGGTGGCGTCTACTGCAGGACCTACGACGTCTCCATCTGCTTGTGAGGCGCCGTCATCGTCACCGTCGGCGGGCCGTAGAGGTACGGGCACTCCGCCGCCACTGTTGGGAGCGGCCGACACGTAGGCTGCCTCGCCTGGCGCGAGTAACAAGCCGCCAAGGGTCAGCGCGAAGCCTCCCACCACAGCAATCTTGGCCGCTCTCTTGAGCATTGCGTCGTGTCGGCGGTGACTTTCGGCTCCGGCAGCGATGAGCGCCGAATCTGCTGATGCTCCGGCTAGTTCAGCGGATGCTGCCGATGGCGAATCACTGCGATCATCCATCGCTTCTGCTCCTGTCCACATGTCGCTGCGCGACGCCAAAGCCTCCACGTCCTGCGCACGGAAGAACCCGACGGCTGGAACGGCATGCTCCGGCCAATGGCACGACGCCATTACTGTATGGGTTTGCTGACGTTCGTAGTTTGTTTTGATGAATTGGTGCGTTCTGTCGCGATCTCCGGGCGCATTTTGGCGTCACCTCGGACCTGTGGGGGTTTTCAAGATCGAAAGCTAGACAAGCTGATTGCAAACGCAACGAGTTGGTTCTCGACTGTGCGACGCCGTTTATGGAGTAATGACGTAAAGACGCAAATACGTCATTACGTCAAATTACCTCCGCTAACCAACGATCGGCGAGCTCGGTCAGGATCTTGCTCATACTGGTGTTGCGGTCAAGTGCGGCCTGCTTGAGCGCCTTCACCGTGGCCTTGGGTAGGTAGACGGTGGCGCGCTGCATGTCCTCACTGGTGGAGTGGATGTCGCCGGCGGCATGCTCCGCGCGCTCCTTCCCGACCCGCGCGGCCGCCGCGCTGGAGGTCACATCAGTCATGGGTCCTTGCCTTCGCTATCCGGTCACGACGTCGAAATGGCAGTGCGCGCGAGCGGGTGTCGAGCCGTATTCACCGCAATCTCCTCCGGACGTTGGACCGACGTGTCGATGACCCGCACGCCTCCCTACTCGCGGGGTGCGGACCTCGTCAGCCAGCCGAGTCCCCAGTTTTACCTCACTTGGAAGGCGCGAGATCGGCGAATCGACGCTGATTTCAGAAAGTCGATCAATCCCCGACCTAGCGTTGGTACCGCTTCGATCGTCTGCGCGGCCGTGGAGGATTCCGATGTTCGTCAACCCTGATCGCAAACCTCTCCGGTGGCTGGATTCTTGGCATGACGGCAACTGGCAACGCATCGGTACCCGATCGCCTCACCTACGCCTGCGGGTGATTGTCGAGCCCTGCGTGTCCCCGCCGCTGTCGGAGCCTCGATCGTTGCCACGCCGCGGACCGGCGTCGTGCACTAGGGCGGCGAATCGGCCGCCCGCTGCGCCTGTGCGGCGAAGCTCAAGGGTGCGGCAGCGATGAATGGCGGCCGGTGACGACAAGGTCGAGGCGCATCGCCGGCGCGAGGCGGACGACACCGGCACGGTGATTTTCTTGTCATCGCTGATATTCCGAAAGTGTAGCGATGGCACCATTGTTTCCTGAGGCTGTGGTGCGATAGAGCTGGGCTGATTGTCCTACTCGGCATTGTGCTGATTGCGAGCCAATTAGCGGCGCTATGCAAGGTGACGGCCGCGTCCCCCGAAGTTTGCGACGACCGGGTCGTGACCTCCGCGGGTCGATCACTTACCGGTATCGGGATGAGGCGGGTTCGTCGGCTACTGCGAACCGTGCTGCGAAAGCACACCGTGGCAGCGAACCGTGCCGATACAGCTTTCATGTCGTGCGCCGGCGTCGACGCCTGTCGGGGAGTTCTCTCAAGGGTGCGGTGAAAACCCCTCCTTTGCAGAATATTTCATCAAGGGCACGTCCCTTGCGACAAGGACAGGCGTCCTGGATATGTGACCTTCGACTCATCGCACCTAAGATGTGATGCACGCCATACCAATCCGTCGAACCGGTCGACTTAGCCTGTTTCAGGTTCAACGGTTAGCTACCGGATCCGGTCGATCGCCGCGATATCAGAGTTTCTGCGGGACGACACCAGTGCGCGCCGCGTCAAAACGACGTAGATCGAAGCGCCTCGACGATGATTTCAGGAGTTACGAAATGACACATGGCAATTACCGTCCAGACGATTCGCCCACCTTCTCAACGGCTCCGCAGCACGACGGAGCCGTGCCGGGCACCCTGGGCGTGCGGTTCGCGGCTCGGCTGATTGACGGATTCCTCATCGGCATCCTCATCTCGGCTGTCTTGTTCGGCCTCAATCTCTATGGCAACGCGTGGATTCCCGGCCTGTTGTCCGGTTTGCTCGTGTTCGGCTATTACATTGCTTTCGAGGTCACGCAGGGGTGGACGCCGGGCAAGAAGATCCTGGGGCTACGGGTGCTCGGAGCCCACGGTGCACCGAAACCGACGGCGCGCGAGTCGGCGATTCGCAACGCCTTCCTGCTGGTTTCGATCGTTCCCTTCATCGGCGGTCTGCTGGCGCTGATCGCCTACGTCGTGGTCGCCGTGACCATCAATTCGAGCCCCACCAAACAGGGCAAGCACGACGAGTTGGCCGGGGGGACACAGGTCATCAGGCAGTCCTGACGGGCGTCTGTTCGAGCCGGTCCCAGCCACTTGCGGGGGCCGGTTCGAACTGATCAGTACTGCTCAGCGCCACGTAAGCGGCTGTCCGCCCGGCGCGGCATGCGAAGACGTCAGGAATCGGTAATGACTCCGCCCATGCTTCGGCGCCGTCGACTGTGATTCGCTCGAGACGGCTCCTTGTCCGGCAGACGTCGACATGGCCTGAGGGAGGGTGAACGCGTGGACGCGCGAGCGCAGGTGTCGCAGATGAGTCAACAGGCGCGAGACGCTCTCGCGTCACGTATCCGATCTCGTCTCGCGCATTCCGGCGAGTCGGCGGCCGAGCATGACGTGGTGATTGCCGGCGGGGGCGCGGCGGCTCTCACGCTGGCGTTGGAGATTCGGCGGACGCGTCCCGGCACCAAGATTCTAGTGGTCGAATCGAACGCCTACCCGGCGCCCGAGGTGACCCACACTGTCGGCGAGTCGACCGTGGAGGTCTCGGCCCATTACCTGCGGGACCGCCTGGGCCTGGCGGACCACCTGAACACCGCGCACATCCGCAAGATGGGTCTGCGGATGTTCTTCTCGACCGATCAGAACACCGATATCGCGCAGCGGATGGAACTCGGCAGCTCCTCGTTCGTACCGCAGGTCACCTACCAGATCGACCGCGGCAGGCTGGAGAACGAACTGCACCGGCGCTGCGTCGCCGACGGTGTCGACTTTGCCCGCGGCCGAGTGCGTTCGGTGGACTTCGGCGACGGCGATCGCCCACACGCGCTCACTTATCAGGACACCGACCGGGTGACGCGCACGACCGCACGGTGGGTGGTCGACGCGTCCGGTCGAAACCGTCTGCTGCCACGGCAACTCGATCTCAAGCGCGGCAACGAACACCATTGCAACGCAGCTTGGTTTCGCATCGCGACGGAGATCGACGTGGGCCGCTGGAGTGACGACTCCGCTTGGCAGGCCCGCTTGGTCGAAGGCGATCGTGCGCTGTCCACCAACCACTTGATGGGCGAGGGGTACTGGGTCTGGCTCATCAGGCTCTCGTCCGGTGCGACGAGCGTAGGTATCGTGGCCGACCCGGCGTTCCACGATTTCGGCGATTTCAACACGCTGGCCAAGGCGCGAGCGTGGCTTGATCAGCACGAGCCACAGTGTGCCGCGGTCGTCGCTGAGCACGCTGACCTGATCAGGGACTTCCGAGTCATGAAGAAGTACAGCCACGGCGCGACAAAAGTGTTCGACGGGCGCGACCGCTGGTGCCTCACCGGCGACACCGGGATTTTCCTCGATCCACTCTACTCGTCCGGACTGGATCTGATCGCGATCGGCAACGGTCTCATCACCGACATGATCGTCCGCGAACTGGAGGGCGAAGACGTCGCCGGCCGTGCACACATCAGCGACACGTTGTTCCGATCACTCACCGACATGTGGCTCGCCGTGTACCGGGATCAGTACACGCTGATGGGTTCGCCGATCGTGATGTCGGCCAAGATCATCTGGGATGTGGCGTTCTACTGGGGATTCATCGGCCTTCTCTATGTGAACGGCCGGTTCGTCAGTGTCGCAGACGACCCCGGCTTCGTCCCTTACCTCGACGGGATCATCGCACTGAGCAATCGCGTTCAAGACTTCTTCCGTGAGTGGGCCGCGGTGGAAAGCGGCGCCACCCCTGTGCCTTTCGTCGACCTGTATGCGCCGCTGAACTTCATGGCGGTGCTGCACAACGCGATGATCGGTGTCAGTCCGAACTTCGCCGAGCAGTTCGCCGCGAATGCCCGGCTGCTGCGCCAGTTGGCAGGCCAACTGATCGACACCGTCCTGCGAGACAAATCGTCGATGTTCGAACGCGAAGACGTGATGCGACAGGTGCAGGCATGGCAACAGGATTCGCTGCTGCACGAGCTGCGGTCGGTCTACCGGGAGGAACAGCGCACCAATCCCGTCAGCAGCGATTGGATACTCGCCATTTCGCCGGCCCTCCAGGCGATGTGACCAGACGACCTCCCGAGCCGAACATGGTCACTCGACACAGCAACGAACCGCTGGCCATCGTAGGAATCGGCTGCCGCCTTCCGGGCGGTGCCGATTCCGCCGAGACCCTGTGGAGCCTGCTGCGCAGCGAAACCGACGCGACGTGCGTCGTGCCCGAAACACGCTGGCACGCCGGGCGGTATCATGACCCGAACCCGTCGAAGGTCGGCAAGATCGTCACCCGCCGCGGCGGATTCCTCGATCACATCGATCAATTCGATCCCCAGTTCTTCGGGATGTCTCCGCGCGAGGCCCACTCACTGGATCCGCAGCAGCGCCTCCTGCTGCAGGCGACGTGGGAGGCGCTGGAAGACGGGGGAATACCTGCTGACAAGCTGGCGGGGACCGACGCAGGAGTATTCGTCGGCGGCTTCACGCTCGACTATCAACTGCTGCAGAACCAGGGCCGCACCAGTCGCTATCGGTTCAAGGCTCATTCCGCCACCGGGATGATGATGACGATGCTGGCCAACCGGATCTCGCACGCCTACGACCTACGCGGACCCAGCATCACGGTCGACACGGCCTGTTCCGGATCGCTCGTCGCCGTACACCTGGCGGCACAAAGCATCTGGCGCGGCGAATGCGAATTGGCGCTCGCCGGTGGCGTGAACATCATGGTCGGACCCAACACCGCCATCGCCGAGTCGAAGAGCGGATTCCTCAGTCCCGAAGGACGTTCCAAGGCTTTCGACGACTCGGCGGACGGTTACGCCCGGGGTGAAGGCGGCGCGATCGTCGTCGTCAAACCCCTGCAGCGGGCACTTGACGACGGCGACGTCATCTACGCACAACTGCTCGGCACGGCGGTCTCGCAGGACGGTCACACCGACGGCATCACGGTGCCTCGCGAGGAAGCTCAGGAAGCTGCCATCAGGACCGCTCTACAACGCGCAGGCGTCGAGCCCACGGAGGTCGGGTACGTCGAAGCGCACGGCACGGGAACGCCCGTCGGCGACCCGGTCGAGATGCAGGCACTCGCCAGCGCGCTGACTTCGGACCGCTCGGCGACGGACCCGCTGGTGATCGGGTCCATCAAGACCAACATCGGCCACCTCGAGGCGGCTGCCGGGGTGGCGGGATTGATCAAGGCCGCGTTGGTGGTCAAGCACGGGTACATCCCCGCCAATCTGCATTTTACGAGGCCGACGCGCCATGTTTCGCTCGAGGAGCTGAGGATCGACGTCCCGGCGACGGGTCGGCCGTTCCCGAACGGCGAACGTCGCGTCGCAGGGGTGAACTCGTTCGGATTCGGGGGCACCAATGCCCACGTCGTGCTCGCCGAGCCACCCGCCACCGCGTGCGCCGCCGCGGCAGAACCGCTGCCTCCAATGGTGCCGACGCTACTGCCGATCTCGGCGCGCAGCGAAGACGCTCTGGTGGCGGCGGCAGGTGGATTGGCCGAGCACCTGGCCGCGCACCCCGATGTCACGCTGTCGGATTTGACGTACACCCTCGGGCTGCGGCGCACCCATCTGAACCATCGTCACACCGTGGTCGCCGAGAGCATCGCCGATGCGTGCGAACAACTTCGAACCGTCGGCAATGGCGACCAGATCCCCGCCGGCCGGACCGATCCCGTCGCCCCGAAACTCGCGTTCGTGTGCAGCGGCATGGGTCCCCAATGGTGGCGGATGTGTCGGGGGCTGCTGGACGTCTACCCCGCATTCACCGACAGCATCCTCCGGAGTGATCGCGAATTGTCGCGCTACGCGGATTGGTCGCTCGTCGAAGAACTCCGACGCGATGAGGGCACTTCGCGTATGGGGGAGACGGCGATTGCGCAGCCGGCCAACTTCGCCATCCAGGTCGCGCTGGCTGAACAGCTCGCGCACTTCGGCATCACACCGGATGCCGTGATCGGTCACAGCGCCGGTGAAGTGGCTGCTCACCACCTCGCCGGCCTGCTCACCTTCGAGCAGGCGGTACACGTGATCTACCACCGGAGCCGGCTGCAGCAGCGCACGAGCGGACAGGGCCGCATGCTCGCCGTCGGCGTCGACGCCGGAACGCTGATGCGGACGATCGACGCCGAGACGCGCGACGAGGTGGGCCGGCGGATATCGGTGGCTGCCATCAACAGCCCGTCCGCGGTGACTGTCGCGGGGGACAGCGGCCTTCTCGACGACATCGCCCGCACGTTGGAAAAGTGCGGGATCTTCCACCGCTACCTCGCGGGGAAGGTGCCATATCACACGCACTACATGGAGGCGGTCAAGGACGACCTCGTCGGGGCGTTCGAGGGGTTGTCGTCGAAAGCGGCGGCGTTGCCCCTCTATTCGACCGTCACCGGCGAACTGCTGGACGGGTACCAGGCCGGTGCCGCGTACTGGTGGCAGAACACGCGAGCCACCGTTCTCTTCGAGCCGGCGGTTCGCCGGATGCTCGATGACGGATACACCCACTTCGTCGAGCTCGGTCCGCATCCCGTGCTGGCGGCGTCGATCGTCGAAACCGCCAAGGGACAGGCGGTCTCGGTGATAGCGACCCAGCGGCGCGACCGCGACGACAGCCGTGCATTGTTGAACTGCGTTGGCGCACTGTATTGCAGCGGCCACGACATCAGATGGAATGCCATGCAGCCACGCGTCGCCGGCCGGCTCCTCAAGCTTCCGTCCTACCCGTGGCAGAACAAGCGATTCTGGAACGAATCCCACGAAGCGGTCGAAGCCCTGTTCTACAAACCGGTGCATCCGCTGTTGGGGCAATCGGTGAGCGCGCTTCACCCCACTTGGGAAGCCGAATTGAGCGTCGTCCTCAACGCCTTCCTCGCCGATCACCGGGTGCAGGGCAGCGTCGTCCTGCCCGGTGCCGCTTACGTCGAGATGGCGGCCGCTGCGGCGCAGGAGGTATACGGCACGAACCACAGTGTGGACAACCTGAGACTGCATCGCGCCGTCATCCTCGACGACACGTGCGACCCCATCCTCCGAACCACGCTGAACGACGACGCGGGCACGCTGGAGTTCGCCGCGTTCACGGTGACTGCCGGCGGGGATTCCAAGTGGACGATCACCGCGACGGCCGAACTCAATACACTTCCGGGGAAGCCGCGCCCTTACGATGCGCCGCATGGCGACGCCGTGCCGATCACCTGTATCGGCGGTGACGAGTTCTACCGCCGCACCGAATCAATCGGATTCGACTACGGCGACGCGTTCCGGTCGGTCCAGTGCGTGACCGCCGGCGAGGACTGGGCGGTCGCTGAGATCGCCGTCCCCGCCGCGATTGCCGACGAAGTCGATCAATTCCGATTTCATCCGGCCCTCGTCGACGGTGCTTTCCAAACACTCTTCGGCGCACCGTTTCTCGGGCAGGAAGACAGCGACGAGCCTTTCCTCCCGACCCGGATTCGGCACTGTGCGCTCTACGGCTCGCCTCGAGAACACATGAGAGTTCACGTTCGAGTCGTCACGGCGACCAGGCAGGAGGTCGAAAGCGACATCACGGTCACCGACCGCGCCGGGAACCCGCTCGCGGTGTTCACCGGGTTCTCGGTGCAGTCGCTGAGCGCCTCGTCGCGGTTGTCGCCCGACCGCATCGACAAGGGACTGTTCGAAATCCAATGGTGCGTGCCGGACACCGACGCCCGCGACCAGCAGGAGGACGAAGCACGCGATACGTCGTGGCTGGTGCTCGTCGACGACTCCGGCGTGGGTGCCACCCTCGCGCAAGAGCTGGGCCGCCGCGGTCACCGTGTCGTCTCCGTCGAGCACCGAGCCGTCGACACGCTCACGGCGATCGACGGGCGCTACGCGCTGAACCCGCGGTGCCCCGCGCAGATGCGCGCGCTGTGCGCACAACTCGGAGCCGACCTGGACGGCATCGTCGACTGCTGGCCACTCGACATCTCCGACCGGCGCTCCGTCGACGAGAACCAACACCTGGGCGCATTCACGATCCTTCGCCTGGTGAAAGCCCTCGCGGAGCACGACACGGTCACGTCCCGCCTTTACCTGGTGACCGCGAACGCCCAACCGGCACCCGGATCCGAATTGAGTGCCGTCGACCAGTCCGCGGTCTGGGGCCTCGGCCGGGTCATCGGTCACCAGGAATTCTCCGGGCACTGGGGCGGATTGATCGACATCGACGCTGCCGACGACCGCATTCGGACTGCCGCACGCATCTGCGAGCACGTGTTGGCCGCCGGACCGGAGGACCAGATAGCGATCCGCGGCGAAACAACGTTCGCGCCGCGGCTGCGTCCGTGCAGCGGGCTGACACGACCGTTTCCCACCAAGCTCACTGCCGACGGGACCTACGTCGTCACCGGCGGTGCGGGAGCGCTCGGTCGCGTCGTGGCCGCCTACCTCGCCGAGCGCGGAGCACGCCACATCACACTGCTGAGTCGAGGCGCGATCCCGCCGAGAGGGCAGTGGCCGACCCTCACCGAAGACCACCCCCACTTCGCCACTGTGGCCGCGATACGGGCGATCGAACGCACCGGCGTCCAGATCTGCACCGCCAGTGTCGATGTCGCCGACCGTGACCAGGTCGCGTCGTGGCTGCGCGACCACAACCGTGACAGTGGCCGACCGGTCCGCGGCGTCGTCCACGCCGCCGGGTCAGTCAACGACCAACTGCTCGTGAACGTGAGTGAGGACGACTTCGCCGCCGTGATGGCGCCCAAGATCACCGGTGCTCGCGTGCTGCACGACACCTTCAAAGATCACGACCTCGAGTTCTTCGTCATGTTCGGATCCGCCGGATCGACGATCGCGGCGCCGGGACAGGGGAGCTACGCGGCCGCCAACGCGTTCCTCGACGCCTTCGCGTACTTCCGTCAGGCGCAAGGACTCCCGGCACTCACCATCGGATGGGGACCGTGGTCGGTGGGGATGGTCGAAGAACTCAACTTGGAGAAGGCCTACGCCGAGCGGGGCATCGAGCTCATCACCCCCTCGGTGGGCGCACGGATCCTCGACCGGCTCATCACGCAACGAGTGCCCTGCGTGGTCGCGATCAATGCCGACTGGGGCCGAGCCCGCTCAGCTGGGCGCGCGGGGCGGCTACCGCCGATGTTCGGCGATCTCGAAGCCACCGAAATGCCCTCTGCCGAAACCGATTCCGACGGGTCCTTCCTTGCGGTTCTCGCGGGTACTCCGGAGGTCGACAGGCCGGATGTCATCGCGGATCACGTGCGGCACATCGTTGCCGCTGTGTTCGACTGTGCCGCCGACGACTTCGAGCCCGACGACATACTCGAAGACATCGGCCTGGATTCCATGATGGCGATGGACTTCCGCGTCCGCATCAATACGGTGTTCTCGATCGACCTGCCCGTCCTGGAGATACTCCGGGGCGTCAGCGTCAACTCAGTGGCCGAACGGGTACTCGCCGAGCTTCATTCGATCCACGACGGCTCGCCCGCAGTCGAGTCGTCCGCACCGCCGCCTACGGGCGTCGACGACGACGGGGACCAGTTGATCGACGACCTCTCGGAGGCCGAGCTGCGGGAACTGCTGGCCGAACTGGAGGCACAGCCCGGGCCAGGTGATGTGCGGTCATGATGTTGGGTTCGCACACCGATTCACCCTCGGCCGTTTGTGTGCGCGGCCTCTCGAAGACCTACGGCCGGCGGTACGCGGTGCGCGACCTCGATCTGGACGTCGACTACGGCGAAATCTTCGCCATCCTCGGTCCGAACGGAGCGGGCAAGTCCACGACCATCGAGATTCTCGAAGGGCACCGCAAGCGCGACGCGGGGCAGGTGCGCGTCCTCGGTGACGATCCTGGGACGGCGGGGCGGCATTGGCGCGCCAGGATCGGCATTGTGTTGCAGGAAACCAGCGATTTCGGCGTGCTCACCGTTGCCGAGACCGCGCGCATGTTCGGAAAGTGTTACGGCGCATCCCGACTCCCCGACGAGCTGCTCGAACTGGTGGGACTCGCCTCGACTGCGAGCGCCAGGGTCAGGACACTCTCGGGAGGTCAACGCCGCCGCCTCGACGTCGCTCTCGGCATCATCGCCAAACCCGAGTTGCTCTTCCTGGACGAACCGACGACGGGCTTCGATCCCCAGGCGAGACGACAGTTCTGGGATCTCATCAGGTTGTTGGCCCGCGACGGCACCACCATCGTGCTCACCACGCACTATTTGGAGGAGGCCGCCGAATTGGCCGATCGGGTCGCGGTCATCGCCGATGGCCGGGTGGTCGCCGTGGACTCCCCGGGACGGTTGACCGCACACCTGAAAACCACGGCCACGGTGCGGTGGATGGAGGGCAATGAGCTTCACGTCGAGGAGACCGACCATCCGACTGAGCTGATCCGGCAGCGGTCCACCGGCGGCGTGGAACTGGCGCAGCTCACTGTGACCCGACCGACCCTCGAACAGGCCTACCTCTTTCCAGCACAGTGGGATCCGAAGCTTGGAATTCACGTGACTTGAAGTCGCGGCCGCACTGACCCTATAGTGAGTCGTATTAATTTAAATCATACCAACATGGTCAAATAAAACGAAAGGCTCAGTCGAAAGACTGGGCCTTTCGTTTTAATCTGATCGGCACGTAAGAGGTTCCAACTTTCACCATAATGAAATAAGATCACTACCGGGCGTATTTTTTGAGTTATCGAGATTTTCAGGAGCTAAGGAAGCTAAAATGGAGAAAAAAATCACTGGATATACCACCGTTGATATATCCCAATGGCATCGTAAAGAACATTTTGAGGCATTTCAGTCAGTTGCTCAATGTACCTATAACCAGACCGTTCAGCTGGATATTACGGCCTTTTTAAAGACCGTAAAGAAAAATAAGCACAAGTTTTATCCGGCCTTTATTCACATTCTTGCCCGCCTGATGAATGCTCATCCGGAATTTCGTATGGCAATGAAAGACGGTGAGCTGGTGATATGGGATAGTGTTCACCCTTGTTACACCGTTTTCCATGAGCAAACTGAAACGTTTTCATCGCTCTGGAGTGAATACCACGACGATTTCCGGCAGTTTCTACACATATATTCGCAAGATGTGGCGTGTTACGGTGAAAACCTGGCCTATTTCCCTAAAGGGTTTATTGAGAATATGTTTTTCGTCTCAGCCAATCCCTGGGTGAGTTTCACCAGTTTTGATTTAAACGTGGCCAATATGGACAACTTCTTCGCCCCCGTTTTCACCATGGGCAAATATTATACGCAAGGCGACAAGGTGCTGATGCCGCTGGCGATTCAGGTTCATCATGCCGTTTGTGATGGCTTCCATGTCGGCAGAATGCTTAATGAATTACAACAGTACTGCGATGAGTGGCAGGGCGGGGCGTAACCTAGGTGACAGAAGTTAAAAGCCTCCGGTCGGAGGCTTTTGACTTTCTGCTAGATCGGCCGCATCGAATATAACTTCGTATAATGTATGCTATACGAAGTTATTAGCGATGAGCTCGGACTTCCATTGTTCATTCCACGGACAAAAACAGAGAAAGGAAACGACAGAGGCCAAAAAGCTCGCTTTCAGCACCTGTCGTTTCCTTTCTTTTCAGAGGGTATTTTAAATAAAAACATTAAGTTATGACGAAGAAGAACGGAAACGCCTTAAACCGGAAAATTTTCATAAATAGCGAAAACCCGCGAGGTCGCCGCCCCGTAACCTGTCGGATCACCGGAAAGGACCCGTAAAGTGATAATGATTATCATCTACATATCACAACGTGCGTGGAGGCCATCAAACCACGTCAAATAATCAATTATGACGCAGGTATCGTATTAATTGATCTGCATCAACTTAACGTAAAAGCAACTTCAGACAATACAAATCAGCGACACTGAATACGGGGCAACCTCATGTCCGAGCTCGCGAGCTCGTCGACAGCGACACACTTGCATCGGATGCAGCCCGGTTAACGTGCCGGCACGGCCTGGGTAACCAGGTATTTTGTCCACATAACCGTGCGCAAAATGTTGTGGATAAGCAGGACACAGCAGCAATCCACAGCAGGCATACAACCGCACACCGAGGTTACTCCGTTCTACAGGTTACGACGAATGTCAATACTTGCCCTTGACAGGCATTGATGGAATCGTAGTCTCACGCTGATAGTCTGATCGACAATACAAGTGGGACCGTGGTCCCAGACCGATAATCAGACCGACAACACGAGTGGGATCGTGGTCCCAGACTAATAATCAGACCGACGATACGAGTGGGACCGTGGTCCCAGACTAATAATCAGACCGACGATACGAGTGGGACCGTGGTTCCAGACTAATAATCAGACCGACGATACGAGTGGGACCGTGGTCCCAGACTAATAATCAGACCGACGATACGAGTGGGACCGTGGT